>Ga0157377_10000026_pt1 | contig 138648 bp, 123 predicted proteins | sample M55metaG_FD_121116 | JGI IMG/M metagenome (GOLD analysis project Ga0157377, IMG submission 121116) | Miscanthus rhizosphere microbial communities from Kellogg Biological Station, Michigan, USA - M5-5 metaG | ecosystem: Host-associated > Plants > Roots > Rhizosphere > Soil | place: USA... | reverse complement strand
CGCCACACGGTCTCCGACTGCGGCTCGACGCCGCCGACGGCGCAGAAAACGCCGACCGCGCCGTCGAGGACGCGCAGCGAGCGCTCCACTTCGACCGTGAAGTCGACGTGGCCGGGAGTGTCGATGATGTTGACGCGGTAGTCGCCCCAGAATGCCGTGGTGGCAGCCGAGGTGATGGTGATCCCGCGCTCCTGCTCCTGGACCATCCAGTCCATGGTGGCAGTGCCGTCGTGCACCTCACCGATCTTGTGAGTGCGGCCGGTGTAATACAGGATGCGCTCCGTCGTCGTGGTTTTACCCGCGTCGATGTGAGCCATGATCCCGATGTTCCGCGTTTTTTCGAGTGATACCTGACGTGGCATGACTTGACTTACCTTTTCGCGACGACAACAAACGCTCGGCGAAGGCAGGCCGCCGCCGGGCGTTCAGAAAACTCAGATTGTTTGTTTTTCCCGTTGCTCGGTCCGGAACCGCAGAACTCTTTCTGTGTTATCCGGTCGAGACGGAGCTACGGAAATCTCGATGGTGTTGCGGACTGCGTGCTGCGTGAAACCGTTAGAACTCAGACTACTCGAAAAATATTACCAGCGGTAGTGAGCGAACGCTTTGTTCGCTTCCGCCATCTTGTGCGTATCTTCTTTCTTCTTGATCGCGTTGCCGCGGTTGTTGGCGGCATCCATGATCTCGCCTGCCAGCTTGTCCATCATCGTCTTCTCGCCGCGGCTGTTGGCGTACGAGATCAGCCAGCGGATGGCCAGCGCCGTACGGCGCGACGGACGGACTTCGATGGGAACCTGGTAGTTCGATCCACCGACGCGGCGGCTCTTCACTTCGAGAGCCGGCTTGACGTTGTCCACGGCCTTCTTGAAGAGCTTGATCGGATCGTCTTTGGCGCGGTCTTCGACCTTCTTCAGGGCGCTGTAGAACACGCGCTCGGCAACCGACTTCCTCCCCTGCGACATCAGGGAGTTGATGAACTTGGTCACGAGCTGGCTGTTGTAGACGGGATCCGGCAGGATCTCGCGTTTCGGAACTTCTCTGCGTCTCGGCATCTGGATTTAACCCTTCTTCGGCCGCTTGGCCCCGTACTTCGAGCGGCTCTGCATCCGCTTGGCGACGCCGACGGTGTCGAGCGTGCCGCGGATGACGTGATAGCGAACTCCCGGCAGATCTTTGACGCGGCCGCCGCGGATGAGCACGATCGAGTGCTCCTGGAGGTTGTGGCCGACGCCCGGGATGTACGTCGTGACTTCGACTCCGTTCGTCAGACGAACGCGGGCAACCTTGCGGAGTGCCGAGTTCGGCTTCTTTGGAGTCGAGGTGTAGACGCGCGTGCAAACGCCGCGCTTCTGAGGGCTCGACTGCAGCGCCGGCGACTTGGTCTTGTACGCGACCTTGTCACGGCCTGCGGCGACGAGTTGGTTGATCGTTGGCATTCCTGTCCTATCCTTTTTGAGCACACCTAGAGCGAAAGAGAACCCCTAGGGGCCGCGCACTTTACGAAGGCCATCGACAAATGTCAATAGTCATATGCGCGACCGGACCCGCGCTAACGGTGCCCTCAAAGCGTGTATTCCTAGCTAGAAGTCGACCCACGTTCCGGCCCCCTCCCGGCTCGCTTTCTCGTAGAGAAACTGGGCCGCGGCAAGGTCCTCCACGGCCAGTCCAAGTGATTTGAAGAGAGTGATTTCCGTCGGCGAGGTCCGTCCTTCTGCGCGGCCGAGGAGGATCTCGCCGAGCTCGGCGCGGATGTGGCCGTCGGTGATGGCTCCTTCGCGAAGCGCGGAGAGGTAGTCGCCGGACTCGTTCATCGTCGATTCGCGGCGGTCGACGAAGAGGCTCGACGCGGCGACGGTATCGCTGTCGAGCTCGCGGGCGGCGGCGATGCTGGAGCCGACGGCGTTGATGTGCACGCCGTCATCCAGCCAGTTGCGGCGGATGATCGGCTCGCGCGCGCTGGTGGCGGTCACGATGATGTCGGCGCCTTTTACGGCTTCTTCGACCGAATCGACCACGCGCACGCCTTTGCGAACCAGCGCCTCCGCCTTCGCGCGCGTCCGGCTGACGATGCGGACGTCATCGATGTCGCGGACGAGCGGGATCGCTTCGAGATGCGATTTCCCCTGCACGCCGGCGCCGATGATGGCCAGCGTGTGCGCGTTCTCGCGGGCGAGCAGCTTCGTGGCCACGGCCGAGACCGCCGCGGTCCGGATGGCGGTGATTGCGGACGCGTTCATGACCGCCATCAGCTGTCCGTTTTCGCCGTCGTGAAGAAGAACCGCGCCGAGGTGCGTGTCGAGACCGCGGGCCGGGTTGCCGGGGAAGATGCAGACCTCCTTCAGACCGTACCGCGGCACGTCGCCGCCGCGAAAGGCCGGCATCAGTCCGAGAAAACCGCTCGCTTCGGAGGCGCGGACGATGCTCCGCAACGGGTTGTGTATCTCGCCGCGGGCCAGCGACGCCAGCGCCTGCTCCATCACCTCGATGCATTCGCGCATCGTCAGCAGTTGTTCGATCTCGTGCTCGTTCAGAATCAGCATCTTCATGAGGTCACTTTACGACATAGAACTCGAGCTGTTCGGCCTCATGCGAGATACCGAACGGCAGATAGATCGGATAGTGCGCACAGCCGGCCACCTCGTTCGTGTACCAGCTAGCCGCGGCGTTGCAACTGACCGTCTGAACCGGCCACCGCGCCTCGCACGGCACGCGTAACCATTCCAGATGCGCTCCGGCCGCAAGCCTCGGATCGCCTAACGACGCAAAGGCGCGCGGAGCGGAAATGATGAAGTCGCCGCGCTGCAGGAGCGGCGGCCGTTTGACGTCGATCATTCGCCCACCGGCCTGCGCGCCGTACCACTGCATCCCCCAGTGCCCGGCGAACCAGAAGCGACGGCCGGCGAGCTTGGCCGAGACGGCGCGATAGCAGCCCGCGGCCTCGGCGTCACCGATTGCGATCGCGATCGCAAGACACGCACTCAGCGCGACGCCAAGCATCGCCAGCGGACGAGCGATCGTCCGCGCGGCCGGCGTCAGCAGGAGGATGGCGGGGAGCAACGGAAAGACGTACCGGACGCCGATGAAGATGGTGATGATCTGGAACGCGACGACGCTGGCGATCCAGACCCAGGCGACGATCGCGCGTTCGGCAAGCACTGCTGCGAACGCGCGAATGCCGAACGCAATGCCGAGCGCGAAGAGCAGCGCCGACGACAGCGTGTAGTCGAGCCGAAGCAAGGCGATCGCGAATGCGGCTGCGCCCGCAACGAGCGCGATGACCCATTCGCGCCCTCGCGCGGCCACGAGTTGCCAGCCGATCGGGACGACCGCGAGGCCGGTGATCACCACCAGCGAGACGATCGTGTCCGCGACGCTGAAGTGCATCCCGCGTTTGGCCAGGTCAGCCAGCGTTTGTTCGATGTTGAGCTTTCGCTCAGCCGCCAGGGCTACCAGATGCATCGCGCCGTAGCGCCGAAGCGTGAAAAGGTTCCAGACCGCGAGACCGATGACCGGCGACATCGCGATCGCGGCAAGCACGCGCCGCCGTCCGAACGACATGATCGCAATCGCGGCGAGGACCGGAATCACCATCACGCCGTTGTATTTGGCGAGTACCACGAAGAATCCGCAGGCAAATGCGATTGTGGCGGCGCGCGCGCTGCCGTTTTCGCGGTAACGCATCGCCGCCGCGACCGCGCCGAGCATCAGCGCCAGCATCTCGATGTCGGGCATGACGACATGGCTGGCGATAAAGAACGCCGGCGATACCGCGAGCAACGCAGGAAGGAGCGCATTCTCTCGTCCGAGCGACCTCGCCAGCGACGCGAACGCGAAAATCGCAGCCACGCCGAAAAGCACCGTCAACGAATGCAGCGCGATCTCGCTCCAGCCGAAAACCGCCGCCCACCCCGCCAGCAGGTACGGCACCAGCGGCGGATTGGCGAGGATGTCGAACGCCGGCCGCGCGAATCCGGTCCAGTTGAAGTCGAAGCCGTACGGATCGAGCGGCGCCCGCGCGATCTGTCTGGCGATGGCCAGGATGTTGGTGTCGTCGACTCGAAACGCGCCGCCGAGAAACGGCAGTTGAATTGCGGCGAAGACCGCGGCTACGAGCGCAATCCGTCTCCGCTCAGTCATCGCGATGAACCGTGTCCATCGAAAACGCCGGCACACACACCGCCACGTACTCGGCCCCCTCCGCACCGGGCGTCGAGTACTGCACCCACTCCCCTTTGTGCGTCATGACGGCTTCGCCGGCGCCGACATCAATGACGCCGTCGCGCGTAGTGACGCGAAGCGAGCCGCGCAGGACGACGGTGTATTCGTCGAACTCCGGCGTCTGTCCCGGCTCGACCCAGCCGCTCGGACTGTTCATCCGCGCCACACTGCATGCGACTGTCTTCGAGTTGACGCGTCCGATGAACTCTTCGATGCGCTTCGGCTTGTTACCGGCCGCTTCGATGACCGAGGGCTGTTTGATGTGCGTCGGCATGCCCGGAGTTTACCTGCTCCGCAATCCAGCGCTCGATCACGCGCAGCACATACGCTGACTCCGTCTCGGTCAATGCGTGTCCCTTCGCGATCTCGTGAACCTTCTCCAGACATCCGCGGCAGCACGTCGCCGTCGCATGCTGCGCGACGAAGATCGGATGATTCCGCCACGGCGTCTGCTTCCCATCGTTCCGCGGAAACGCCGGCGCCAACCGCTCGGCGATGAACTTCGCGCCATGCTTCATGACCGCCGAGACTCCCCACGTCTCAACGTACGCGCGCTCGCGTCCGATCAGCCGGAACTTGCGCCGGAACGGAGCCACAGCAAGGCGGCGGAACGCTTCGTCAATCTCGATCACGCAGCAGGAAACGAAATCGCGTCGCGAACGATTCGCTATGCGGTGGGTTTCGAGCCCATCTGTCGACGGGCATCGCCGAACGCTCGCTCCTCAAGCTCGACCCGCTCCCGAACGATCCGTTCGAGCCAAGCGTCGAGGTTCTGTTCGCGATGTAGCCGAGCCAGAAATGCAGCTCGCCGCGCGAGATTTGCGGAAAGAGCAATGGATTTGCCGCGCCGCTTTACGTCGATTGGCGCTTCCCACGCAGAGTCGTCATGCACTTCGGCGATGACGCGTTCGTCGATGATGTCCTGACGTGAATGCGACGCTTGTGTCTGTTTTCTCATAGCGGCCAACCGGTAATGATTCTGACAACTCTACCCGGCTTTAGTTGAAAAACGATCTCGAGTGGTCGCCCGCCGATCGTGCGCCCCAGGAGTCTAAAACGATCGTGATCCTTCTTATTGCTCCTGATCCTGAAATCGGAAAAGAACACCTCGACGGCTTCTTCAAATGTCACGCCGTGAGCGGCGAGCTTGTCGTTTTCAAAGTCATATTCGAAATCGTCCGGCTCAAACGTGTCCCACCTAACCACGTTTCGATTTTAGACTCCTCCGCGTCTCCGCGTCTCCGCGTGAACTATTTTGAGGCGCGTCGCCGCGGACGGTGCTCGAACGGCGGCAGCTCGGCGGCTGCGGCAGGCGGTTCGAAATCGGCGATGAGGAGTCTTGGTCCCGAGGTCACGACGGCTTCGAGGTCGATACCGACTTGCTTCCAGGCCTCGACGACCGCGCGTAGCGGCTCGCTCTGAGCGCCGTAACGTTTCGCCGCGGCAGCCACGGTGGCGCGGGCGCAGTCGCGAAAGGTGGCTCTCGGTTTGAGGATCGTCGTCAGCGCGTCGTACCAGATGTGGCCGGCGACCGTCCACGCTTTGCCGCCTAGGAGGGTGGCGGCGAGGTAGAAGGCGTGGTTGGGGATGCCGGAGTTCACGTGGACGCCGCCGTTGTCGGAGGTCATCGTCTGGTAGTTGCGCATGTGGGCGGGCTGCGGATCTTTGCCGAGGAGCTTGTCATCGTAGGCGGTGCCGGGGGCTTTCATCGAACGGACCGCGGCGCCGTGAACCGCCTTCGTGAAAATCCCGGCGCCGATCAGCCAGTCGGACTTCGCCGCGCTCTGTTTCAGCGCGTATTGCTTCACGAGGATGCCGAAGACGTCGGAGAAATGTTCGTTGAGCGCGCCGGACTGATCCTGGTAAACGAGGGCGGCGGTGTGCTGCGTGACGCCGTGCGTCAGCTCGTGCCCGATGATGTCGAGCGATCCGGTGAAGCGGTTGAAGAGCTTTCCATCGCCGTCGCCGTAGATCATCTGTTTCCCGTTCCACAGCGCGTTCGTGTAGTTGACGCCGTAGTGGATCGAGGCGTCGAGCGGGAGACCGCGTCCGTCGATCGAGTTTCGGCCGTAGATCTTCGAATAGAAGTCGTACGTGATGCCGGCGCCGTCGTAGGCCTCGCTCGCAGCGACGTCGGCGACCGGCTTCGCTCTTTCGCCGCGCAACAACTTTCCGGGGAGCGTCGTCTTCCGCTGCGCGTCGTAAATCGTCCGGCGCAGTGAAGAGGCGATCAATCCCTCTGCCTGACCGGTCGCGGCACGCGCGCCGCGGAACTGCGCGGACGTTTCCAGAGCGACGTGGCAGCGCTCGCGCAGGCCTGGATCGTCCGTTTTCTCCGCGATCGACCGGAGGATGTGCGGCGGAAGAAATGCGCAGACCGCGTGCGTGCGTCGGTGCGTACCTCGGCTCAAGCGGGAGACCTCCTTGTCGCGTGGATTCCGACAAGGTACTGCCGCGTCACGCCGCCCGCAACCTTACTTCCTCAATACCTCCTCGATGGCGGCAAGCGCGCGCGGGTCGTGCTTCTGGCCGAGCCAGAACGCGGCCTTCTTGCGCACGTTGCGGTCGCGGTGCGTCTTCATCAATTCGACGAGCATCGGAATGCCCTGGTCGTCCGGCAATTGCGAGACGGCGAAGACGGCTTTCTCGCGAACGCTGGCGTCGGGATCGTCATCGAGCGCTTCGCGAACCGCGCCGGCCGCTTTCTTCCCCGCCTGCTGCGCCAGCCAGAACAGCGCCTGGCCGCGGACGTGCGCGGTCGGATCGTGTTTAGCGAGATTGATCAACTCATCGACCGCTCCGGGCTCCTTCGATTGTGATAACGCGAAGACGGCTTTTTCGCGGAGATGCGGCGATGCGGACTGCGAACGGGCAATGGACAGAACGTCCTCGTAGCCGCGGCGTCCGCGGGTCTGTCCGAGCCAGAAGGCGGCCTGGCCGCGCGTCTCGTCGGAGATGTTCGCTGAGTTGAGGAGCCGCTCGAGCTCTGTCGTGGCCGAGGGATCGGCATGCATGGCAAGAGCAGAGATTGCGTCGGAACGGCGGCTTTCCGTGCGGCCGATCATCGATGCGAGGAGTGCGACGCTCTTGCGCGCGTCGACGCCGTCGATCCAGGTGATGGCGGCGCCGTTCGCGTCGAGTACGCATTCGCGCGAGTAGCTGTGCACGCGGACGATCTCCCCGTTTTCGACACGATAGAGAACGATGAAGATGCCGGCTGAGGCGGGATGCGGATCATCGCGGTCGTCGTTGGAAAAGAAGTTGTTGCCATCGCCGTCGAGGCTGCAGCTTCCGCCGGAGCGAAAGTCGCCGAAATTCTGGAAGCAGCACATGACGCGTTCGCCTTCGACCTCGGGGACGGTGTAGCCGATGTACTTCGTTCGCGAGCCACGAATCTGCGCGCCTAGGTCGGATGATGCAGCGACGGAGGTGACGGTGCCGTGCACGATGCGCGGATGCTGCGCAATGGCGGTGGCGGCGAAGAGGACGAGCGCGGCGGCGAGAGCGAGCTTTCTCATGCTCGCTTAGACTGAGGGAGAGCCACCCGGTTAGTCGCGGCTTCGAAAGCAAATGTACATCTACCATGACACTCCGATCCGGGTTGAACGGGAAAGGAAAGGCCAGGATCACTGCGTTTCAAAAGGATTGGTATTCGACCTGGCCACTCTCGTGAACGATCGAGGAGAAGTTATTGACCCTCGGCATCCGAACATGTTGCTGGATAATTCGGCCGGACCGAAGATCATCTACGCTATCAGCCCGGAGTTCGTGGTTCACATTGCGTTTGACGGCGTTCGAGGCGCGGCTGATGCGGTGAAACATGAAACGCTCTTTCACAACGCGAATGTGGCCGCAGCGGGAGAGGTTTCCTTCCTCATGGGACGAGTTGCAGCGATCAACGATCACTCCGGGAGCTATGGCACGTTCGGTAAGCTGGAATCGGACCCTGCATTCGCCAGAGCGGTTCGGCTGGGGTTTTCGCGTACTCTCGTGTTGATGAATGAGTCGGTTCCGGAGACTATCCGTTCCAAGAGGCGGTGAATCGATGACGAAGACGCAGATCAAACTGCTCATGACTCGGGACATCGACGTTATTTCTGAAACAGCCGTCCATCATCCCGCCAAAACAGTGCGCGTCACTCTGAAGAACGCTGCTGCCTTGCTCGCGCGAGCAGAAACGAACGACGACGTTCTGTTTGCCTTCAAGCTTCTTCGCTTCGTGCAAGCTGCGCTCGCAGGGATGCGCGCTCGCGTCACCGCCGACGTAGCGCGTGACATCATCGCCTCGACGCAGCTGGTGCTGAAGCGAAATCAGAAATCGGATCTCCAACGAGCAGCTCGTGATGTTCTCTCCTTGCTCCTGGTGAAAACATCGGCGCGGGACATCATCAACAATGGAGAACTCTCTGTCCACGAGCTGCTTTCGTTGCCCCAGCGAGCTCCGGGCGGCGAACCGTTTCGGTACGAAAAGTTGAGGGCTCTGAGATCCACGCTTGCACGCCACGCGGAGGCAGCGAAATCAGGCGCGCGAACCAGGACTTCTGCCGCGCCGAAACGCTTGCTTCCGCGGTAAGCGTCTCCGTTTCCCGGGGCGGACAACGCGGTCGCTCTCGTCAGGAGATCGGATAGATCGCGTCATTCAGCGGTCCCTTCGTGAGCGCGTCCAACCGCGCGGCGTGCGGAAGCAACGGTTTCGGCCGGTATTCGCCTTTTTCGGTGCCGTCGGCCCAGCCGTCGCGCCAGCGCTCGACGATCGATTTGTGAAAGTACTCGGTACCGAACTTCGTCCCGCCGACGGTGCGATCCGCACCGCTGAAGAGATAGATGGCCGACTTCGAGTTATGAACCTTCTGCTTGTAGTTCGGGTTCGTCGGCAACTTGGCTCTGACACCTTCATCGACTTCCAGGCCGGCTGTTTTCGCGGAGTCCATCATCCAGTCGAGGGCCAGGTCGGAGAGCCCCTGTTCGGGATAGCCGCCGCCGACGTCGCTGTGGGCGCCGGCGAACCAGACCTGTTGCACCGTCTGCCCATCATCAGGCTTCGTCTCCCAGAGCGTGGGGAGAAACGGATGGCGATGCTCGTCGACGGCCAACGCATGAAACGCGAACTTGACGACGTGGCTGAGGCCTGTGTCCATGAACTGGAACTTCTTCTGATTCGCCGAGCCGAACGCACGCAGCGGGATGCCGAGGGCGCCGACCGTGTCCCACACACCGATGCACTGGATGGGGGTTTCCGGCTCGATGGCATTCGTCTCCCGGAACTTGACGGCGACCGGATTCGTGGCCGGCGTCCCGCTCTGGTACAAGGCCCGCGCGTCGGGATATTGCCGAACGGCATCGCGCCGCAGGATGCCGCAGCGCCGGATCATCCCGGCAATGCTCCGGGCCGTGTACGCGCCGCGGCTGAATCCGAAGATGTAGATCCTGTCGCCGGGCTCGTAGTTCGCGATCAGGAAGCGATAGGTATCGTTGATGTTCGCCGTCAGCCCATCGCCGAACGCGCCACCTCCGATTCGATCCGCGAGGTTGCCGGTACCGACGCCCTGATCGTAATAGACGATTTGATGCTCGCCGTTTTTTGTCCTCTTGCATAGCCGGCAGGCGATCTTGAGGACGTTGGTGACACAGATCTCTTCGACTTCCTTGCCGTTGACCTTGACCTTCTTCTTTTCCTGGTCGGCGCTGTTCCAGGTTCCGTCGCAACAGATCACGATGCTTGATGGCATATGTATGGCTCCTCTCTCATTAGGAGAGCATCCAGCGGCTCGTTTACCTACCCTCGCTCTGCTACAATCCGCCGTTCCATGCGAACGTCATCGACGACCGCCACTACGCGAACGACGGAGACGCCTCCTCCGCCCTGTCGATGATCTGAACTCGAAATGAACATGCGACAGGGCCGAGCAATCGGCCCTGTTTGATTTTGGAGAGAACGATGCAAGTCGAATTACCAGACGGATCGAAGCGCGAAGTTCCTGACGGCGCTACCCTCGCCGACGTGGCCGCGTCGATCGGACGCGGACTGGCCAAGGCCGCAATCGCGGGCAAGGTCAATGGGAAAGTCGTCGACGTCTATACCCAAGTTCCTGACAGTGCACGGGTCGAGATCGTCACGCCGAAGAGCGAGGCCGGACTCGATACGATCCGCCACTCCACCGCCCATCTGATGGCTATGGCGGTGCAGGAGTTGTTTCCCGGCACGCAGGTCACGATCGGTCCGGTCATCGACAACGGTTTCTTCTACGACTTCGGCACCGATCGGCCGTTCACCGATGACGACTTGAGAAACATCGAAGCCAAGATGACCGAGATCGTGAAACGCGATCTCCCCGTCCGCCGCGAGGAATGGAGCCGCGAGCAGGCCATCGACGTCTTCGAGAAGCTCGGCGAAAAGTACAAGGTCGAGATCATCAAAGGGATCCCGGGCGATGAGCCGCTGTCCGTTTACCGGCAGGGCGAGTGGTTCGATCTCTGCCGCGGGCCTCACGTCCCCTCCACCGGCCGTCTCGGCGCGTTCAAGCTCACCTCGGTCGCCGGCGCGTACTGGCGCGGCGACGAGCACAACGCGATGCTGCAGCGCATCTACGGCACCGCGTGGGCGGACAAGGACGAGCTGACCGCGTACCTGGCGCGCATCGAAGAGGCGCACGCCCGCGATCACCGCAAGCTCGGCAAACAGCTCGGCCTCTTCATGTTCTCGAACTTCGCGCCGTCGATGCCGGTCTTCCTGCCGAAGGGTGCCGCGATCTACAACGAGCTGGTCGACTTCGTGCGCAAGTTCTACCTGCGCGACGGCTACAGCGAAGTGGTGACGCCGCTGATCTGGGATACCGAGATCTTCAAAATCTCCGGCCACTACGACAACTACAAAGACAACATGTTCTTCTCCGAGGTGGATGAGCGGGAGTACGGCGTGAAGCCGATGAACTGCCCCGGCCACACGCAGATTTTCGCGATGGAACGCCGGTCGTATCGCGATCTCCCGATCCGTTACGCCGACTTCGCGCGCCTGCATCGCTACGAGCGCTCGGGCGTGACGCACGGCCTCGTGCGCGTCCGCTCGTTCGCGCAGGACGACGCGCATCTGTTCGTCACCGAGGATCAGATCGAGTCTGAGATCGACCGCGAGCTGCGATTGATCAAAGAGATCTACGACATCTTCGACTTCAAGGAAGTTCGCATCGCGCTCTCCACGCGCCCGGAAAAGCGCCTCGGCGACGACGCGATGTGGGACAACGCGGAGAGCGCGCTCGAGAACGCGCTGAAGAAGAATGGCGTCGACTACCACATCAATCCCGGCGAGGGGGCGTTCTACGGACCGAAGCTGGAGTTCCAGGTCACCGACGCCATCGGCCGGCCGTGGCAGCTCGGCACGATCCAGCTCGACTACGCGCTGCCGGAGCGCTTCCAGCTCCGCTACATCGGCGCCGACAACGGCGAGCACCAGCCGGTCATGATCCACCGCGCAATACTCGGCTCCATCGAGCGGTTCATCGGCATCATCATCGAACACTTTGCCGGAGCGTTTCCGTTGTGGCTCGCTCCGGTGCAGGCGTCGGTGCTGCCGCTGTCGGAGAAGTTCCTCGACTACGGCCGCGAGACGGCAGCGAAGATTCGCGCGGCCGGTCTGCGCGTCGAAATGGATGATTCGAACGAGAAGCTCGGCGCGAAGATCCGCGACGCGCAGTTGAAGAAGATCCCGTACATGCTGGTGGTCGGTGAGAAGGAAGTGGCGGCGGGAACGGTGTCGGTCCGGAAGCGGACGGGCGGCGAGCAGTTGTCGATGTCGATCGACGAATTCGTGGCCGAGGCCGGGCGGGTCATCGCCGGGCGCTCGTTGACTTTGTAGAGGTTTATTCGTAGATTTCGCGCTTCCGCGCAAACGTAAACAGGAGGATTTCCGCATTTTCCCACCACGACGAGGATCGCGATTCGACCGGAGACCGGCAGAACCTGAGTCCAGAATCAACGACATGATCCGCGGCATCCCTGAGGTTCGCCTCATCGGAGCCGACGGCGCCCAGATCGGAGTCGTCCCGCTGCAGCAGGCGCAGGACATGGCCCGAGAAAAAGACCTCGACCTCGTGGAGATTTCGCCGACGGCGAACCCTCCCGTCTGCAAGGTCATGGATTACGGCAAGTACGTTTTCCAGCAGAAGAAGAAGCAGACCGAGGCCAAGAAGAAACAGAAAGTGATCGTTGTGAAGGAGGTGCAGTTCCGCCCCCGCATCGACGAGCACGATTTCGATTTCAAGAAGAACAACATCGTCCGTTTCCTGCAGCACGGCGACAAGGTCAAAGCGTCGATCCGCTTCCGCGGACGCGAGATGACCCACATGGAGCTCGGCCGGGCCGTGCTCGACCGTCTGCTGAACGAGATCAAGGAGTTCGGCGCTCCCGAGAATGCGCATCCCGACGTTCAGGGAAACCGCATGACGATGGTGATATCGCCGGTGAAGTAGGACGTCGGTTGTCGGGAGTCGGGAGTCGGAGAAAAGGCCACAGCAGTTCTCCGACCCCCGACTCCCGATCCCCGACTCCCCAACCCTCTGGAATTCACATTCTGCTCAGCCAGTTAGGAGCCAAGCTATGCCGAAAATGAAGACGCATCGGGGAGCCGCCAAGCGGTTCAAAAAGTCGGGAACGGGCAAGATTCAGCGCAATCACGCCTTCCACTCGCACATCCTCACCAAGAAATCGCCCGGCCGCAAAGCGGAGCTAGCACGGGAGACCCAGGTGTCGAAGGCGAACGAGAAGACCGTGAAGCGGATGCTTCCGTACCTGTAAGACGGCTGTCGTCTATCGACGGCCACAACCCGAGCGAGGCGCGGTAATCACCACTCCTGACCCGCCCGCTCAGAACGATTCAAACGAGGAGACAAGATGCCGAGAGTCAAACGAGGTCCAAAAAGAAAGAACCGCCGCGCGAAGATCCTGAAGCTCGCCAAGGGCTACTGGGGAATGAAGTCGCGCGGTCACCGGATCGCGAAGCAGCAGGTCGAGAAGGGCCTGAACTCCGCATTCGCCGGCCGCAAAGATCGCAAAGGTGACTTCCGCAAGTTGTGGATCGCCCGCATCAACGCCGCCGCCCGCCTGAACGGAATCTCCTATTCGCAGCTGATCGCCGGCCTCAAGGCCTCCGGTTCGCTCGTCGACCGGAAGATCCTGGCCGACATCGCCGTCCGCGATGCCGCCGCGTTCACGGCGTTCGCCGAGGCTGCGAAGGGCGCGCTGAACAAACAGCAGCTGCGCACGGCGCTCGACAAAGAGACGTCGGCGAAGCGTCCCGCGGCCAAGCCGGCCACGGCGTAATCGCAAATCGATCGATGCAAACCAAACGCGGGCTTCGGCCCGCGTTTTTGTTGCCGAATGAAAATTATCGCCATCTGCGGCAGCCTCCGCGCGCAATCGTCGAACCTGGCGCTGCTGCGTGCCGCGGCCAATCTCGGGATCGACGTTCAGATCTACGAGGGATTGGCTTCACTCCCCCACTTCAATCCCGATGATGACGTCGAAGGCGCGACTCCGCCGCCCGCCGTAGCTGCGCTTCGCGCGCTCCTTGCCGACGCCGGCGGCATCCTCATCTCCTCCCCCGAGTACGCGCACGGCGTTCCCGGCTCGCTGAAGAACGCTCTCGACTGGCTAGTGTCAGACGGCGCGCTCGTCGACAAGCCGGTCGCGCTGATCAACGCCTCGCCGGTCGGCGGCGAGTTCGCGCGCGACTCGCTCGTCGAGACGCTGACCACCATGAACTGGCGCGTGACCGGGACATGGTCGTCGCCGAAAAAAGTGCGCGATGAAAACGTCGATGACGACGTCGTCGGCGTCATTCGCGAAGCCCTGAAATCGCTGGTTGGGGTGGCGTAGTGCGGGCGTCCTCGCCTGCATCCGATGGGCGTCCCGCCCGGCGGTGGGTCGTGAAGAATTACCAATCCTGCGATTGCATCCAGAAACCCCCGCCGGGCGAGGACGCCCGGCGGTTGCAGACGAGACGTCCGCACTACGCTTCCGGGATGACGACGCCCGCCGCCCTTGTTGCGCACCGTCATGAAAACGATGCGTATGAGTTTTTTCACAGCAGCCATCGTCCTGGCTGCCTTCGCCATGCACGCTAAGACCACACCCTCGGCACGCCAGAATCCGCTGCTCAAGGCCAGCACGCTGCCGTTCCACGCGCCGCCCTTCGACAAGATCAAGACCGGCGACTACAAGCCGGCCATCGAAGCGGGCATGAAGCAGCAGCTCGCCGAGATGAAGACCATCGCCGACCAGAAAGCGGCGCCGACCTTCGCCAACACGATCGAGGCGATGGAGAAGTCGGGAGCGCTGCTGACCCGCGCCTCCAAGATCTTCTTCGCACTGACCGGATCGAATACCAACGACACATTCCAGAAGATCGAGGCCGAGGAGTCGCCGAAGCTGGCGGCGCACAACGACGCGATCTTCATGAATCCGAAGTTGTACGCGCGCGTGAAAACGCTCTACGACAAGCGCGCCAGCAGCGGACTTGATGCGGAGTCGCAGTACCTCATCGAGCGCTACTACAAGTTCTTCGTCCGCGCCGGCGCGCAGCTCAATGACGCCGACCAGAAGAAGCTTCGCGCGCTCAATCAGGAAGAGTCATCACTGACGACGAAGTTCCGCGAACACGTCCTCGCGGACACCGCCGCCGCGGCCATCGTCGTCGATACGAAAGAGGAGCTGGCCGGACTGCCGGACTCCGACATCGCCGCCGCGGCCGACGCAGCGAAACAAAAGAAGCTGACCGGCAAGTACGTCCTCACGCTGCAGAACACCACGCAGCAGCCTGCCCTCACGTATCTGCAGAATCGCGCGCTTCGCGAGAAGTTGTTCAACGCCTCCATCCAGCGCGGCAATCACGGCGGTCCGAACGACACGAAGTCCATCGCCACCCGCCTCGCCCAGCTCCGCGCGGACAAGGCCAAGCTCCTCGGATACCCGACCTACGCCGCGTTTTCCCTCGACGATCAGATGGCATCGACGCCCGAGAACGCCATCAAGCTGCTGACCGGACTCGTGCCCGCATCGACCGCGAAAGCGCGTTCCGAGGTCGCGAAGATGCAGGCCATCATCGACAAGGAAAACGGCGGATTCAAACTCGCGCCGTGGGACTGGCAGCTCTACTCCGAGAAGGTTCGCAAGGCGGAGTACGACCTCGACGAAGCGCAGGTGCGGCCGTATTTCGAGCTGAACAACGTGCTGCAGAACGGCGTGTTCTACGCCGCGAATCAGCTCTATGGCCTCACGTTCAAGGAGCGCCACGACATCCCGGTCTACCAGCCGGACGTGCGCGTCTTCGAAGTCTTCGATGCCAACGGCAAATCGCTCGCGCTCTATTACGGCGACTACTTCTCGCGTCCGAACAAGAGCGGCGGCGCGTGGATGGACAGCTTTGTCGATCAGTCGGGCCTCATGGGCACGAAGCCGGCCGTCTTCAACGTAACCAACTTCACCAAGCCCGCGCCCGGCCAGCCGGCGCTGCTGACCTTCGACAACGTCACGACGATCTTCCACGAGTTCGGCCACGCGCTGCACGGCATGCTCTCGAACGTGAAGTACCCGACGCTCGCCGGCACCAACGTGCCGCGCGACTTCGTCGAGTTCCCGTCGCAGTTCAACGAGCATTGGTCGCTCGAGCCGAAGGTCTTCGCGAATTACGCGAAGCACTATCAGACCGGCGCGCCGATGCCGCAGGATCTCGTCGATCGCATCAAGAAGTCGCGCACGTTCAACCAGGGCTACGCGACGACCGAGTACCTCGCCGCCGCGCTGCTGGACATGGCCTGGCACACGCAGGCGCCGGGCACCGAACAGCGCGACGTCAACGTCTTCGAGCCGGAGGCGTTGAAGGGCTTCAACATCGCCATGACGGAAGTTCCACCGCGCTACCACACCACGTACTTCTCGCACATCTGGGGCGGCGGTTACGCGGCTGGCTACTACGCGTATCTGTGGTCGGAGCTGATCGACGACGATGCGTTCTACTGGTTCAAGGAGAACGGCGGGATGACGCGCGCAAACGGCCAGCGCTTCCGCGACATGATCCTCTCGCGCGGCGGCACGCTGGACGAGGCAGCGCTCTACCGCGCCTTCCGCGGCCGCGACCCAATCGTCGAGCCTCTGCTGCTCGAGCGCGGACTGAAAGAAGAGCCGGGCAAGTAAACGTTTCGCAGGGCCGCCGAAACCGGGGGCCCCCTCAACGGCGGCGTAGCCGTCGCAAGGACCGTAGCCCCCAGCTTTTAGCTGGGGGTTTTTCGTTGCGCGATCTCGTGAGCCCGCTTTAGCGGGCGAAAGAAAGCTTTCTCTCGCCCGCCAAGGCGGGCTCAGAAATCCATGCGCATCCTCGATCCCACGGGTGAACCCGTGGGCTACGGTTCTTACGCCGGCTTCGCCGGCGGGCGGAGCGGATCGCAAGCCTAGCGTGAAACGTTTCGCGCTCCTCCCGCACTACCGGAGCATGAAAAAATTCGCCGCAGTTCTCATCGCTCTCGCTGCTCTGCCGCTGCTCGCGCAGGCCATCGCGTTTCGAATCGTCAATGTGAATGCGCCGTCGGTTAACTTCGTGTTCAACCACACCGGCTCCGTCACGGTCACGGACAAAACCTCGCCGGTGCTCGGCACTGGTTTCGTGCAGTCGCGCATCTATCGTTCCGAGGCCACGTCGCCTGCGCACGGCAAATACGTTTACGAATATCGCGTCGATCTGACGAATGTCGCCGGCATCACCGCGCCGCAGTGGGTGTCGGCGCTCTCGGTCGATTTCGGCGGATTGAACACGCTCGATTTCAATCGCGACGGCCATGCCTCCGAGGAGGTCTTCGTCGTCACCAGCGGCGGCCTCGGCGTCGTCGGCCTCGGCTCGGCCGTGCAGGTTGCGGCGAATCCGCTGCGGTTCAATTTCGCGCGGCGTATCTTCAGCGGCGCCAGCCGGGGACGCGGCGAGAGCAGTTACTTTTTCGGATTGGTCTCGCAGTATCCGCCGCGCGTGATCAACGCGCGGGTGGAGACGAGCAGCGGTACGCAGACCGTCAGTGTTTACGCGCCTTCGCATCCGTGATCATTCGCTAGAATGCGCGGCCATGCGCAAAACCGTCATCGCATTCGTCGCCATCGCCGCCGTCACCGCCGTCCTGCACGCGCAGGAACTGCCCGCCGAGATGCGGGCCAGCATCGATAAAGCCGCGGCGGACATCCTCGCCAAGAATGGCGTCCCGAGCGCTTCGGTGGCGGTCGTGCGCGACGGCAAGATCGCGTACGAGCACGCATACGGATTGGCAAATGTCGAGACGAAGCTGCCGGCGTCGCCGCAGATGCGCTACTCGATCGGCTCGATCAGCAAGCAATTCACGTCCGCCGCGCTGCTGATGCTGGCGGAGGAAGGGAAACTCTCGCTCGACGACAAAGTGATCCGCTGGCTGCCCGACCTGACGCGCGCCGGCGACGTCACCATTCGCCAGCTGCTTTCGATGACCTCGGGCTACCAGGATTTCTGGCCGCAGGATTACGTGATGCCGATGATGCTGCAGCCGGTGACGGCGCCGGAGATCCTCACCGGTTGGGCGAAGAAGCCGCTCGATTTCGAGCCGGGCGCGAAGTGGCAATACAGCAATACGAACTACGTGGCGGCCGGCATGATCGCGGAGAAAGTGGCCGGCATGCCGCTGCTTGATTTCCTGCAGAAGCGTGTCTTCGGCCCGCTGCACATGACTACCGTCTCAAACACGGACGCCGCGCCCCTCGGCGCCGGAGATCCGATGCGCTACCTTCGCTATGCGCTTGGCCCGGTGCGTCCTGCGCCGAAGGAAGGCGCCGGCTGGATGTTCGCGGCGGGCGAATTGGCGATGACCGCACACGATCTGGCGCTGTGGGACATCTCGATGATCGATCAAACGATCCTCAAGCCGTCGTCGTATCGCGCGATGGAGACCGAGGTCGAGCTGAACAACGGTGTCGGCTCGCGCTACGGACTCGGCGTCGGCATTGGAATCAGCGACGGCCGCCGCGTAATCTCACACGGCGGCGAAGTCTCCGGCTTCACCGCGCGGAACGAGGTCTACCCCGACGATCGGGTAGCCATCGTCGTCCTGACCAACATGGACGCGACCGGAACACCGGAGCAGATCGCGAGCAGCATTTCGAAGACGATCTTCGCGTCGACCGATCCTGCAACTCCCAAAACGACAGACCAGATGCGCAAGATCTTCGACGAACTGCAAAAGGGACGCATCGATCGCGCTCAGTTCACGTCAAATGCGAATGCATACTTCGACGAGCAAGCCATCAAAGATTTCGCCGCGAGCCTGGCGCCCCTCGGCACGCCACAGGAGTTCGTCCAGGCCGGCCAGTCGCTCCGCGGCGGCATGACGCTGCGAAGATACCGGATCAAGTTCCCGACGAAGACGCTGCGATTGACGACGTTCATCATGCCGGACGGAAAGATCGAGCAATACCAGATCGCGGCAGCGGAGTAGATGCCGAAACGACGCCGGAGGCGTCACGTAAGGTAGCCGGTGGTCGCGGCGAAGCGCGAGACCACCGGATTGCAATTCGCGCCGGCGTTACCGACCCCGGCGGGGTCGCGGATCAAATACCAGGCGGCGTGAATTCCCTCCGCGACCGCTGCCGCGGTCGGAAAATCGGGCGCGCTCGTGAACCGGTGGTCGCTCGCTTCGCTCGGACCACCGGCTACCGTCCGAGCCTCCTCCGGAGGCTTTCGCGGGGCTTCGCCGCTATCTGAACTACGTCGGCCTCGCCTCCTCCGCTTCCGCCCAGATCTCCACGCGGTGCCGCTCGTTGAGGAAGATCGATCCGATGATGAACGTCATCAGCGCGACGCCGATCACCCAATACAGGCCGGCGTAAATGTTGTGGAACTTCGCCACGAGCAGGCTCGCGATCAACGGCAGTGTCCCGCCGAACCAGCCGTTGCCGAGGTGGTACGGCAGCGAGAATGACGTGTAGCGGATCTTCGCCGGGAACGACTCGATCAGGAACGCGGCGATCGGGCCGTAGACCATCGTCACGTAGATCACCTGAATAAAGATCAAGCCGATCAGGATCGGCATGTTCGGATTCTTCGGATCGCCCGCGTGATCTTTCATCGCGTGATAGATCGGAAGGTAGGTCAGCGCGGCGATGAGATTGCCGGCCATCATGATTTTCAAACGCCCGATGCGATCGGACAATGCGCCGAAGACGACGAAGAATGGCATCGCCAGGAGCAGCGCCACCGCAACGATGATGCTCGCCTTTGCCAGGTCGATCTTCAGTACCGTCTGCAGGAACGACAGCGCGTAGAACTGGCCCGTGTACCAAACGATGCCTTGTCCCGCGGTCGCGCCGAAAAGGACGAGCAGGACGATGCGGAGGTTCGCCCAGTTGCCGAAGCTCTCGCGCAGCGGCGCGATCGACCCTTTGCCCGACGCTTTGATCGACGCGAAGAGCGGCGACTCCTTCAGCGTCATGCGAATCCAGAGCGAGATCATCACCAGCACGATCGAAAGCAGGAACGGCACGCGCCAGCCCCATGCTTTGAAATCGGCATCGCTCATCATCTTTTTCACCGCGAGGATGACGCCGAGGGAGACGAAGAGACCGAGCGTGGCCGTGACCTGGATGAAGCTCGTGTAGTAGCCGCGCTTGTTGTCAGGCACGTGTTCGGCGACGTAGACCGCCGCGCCGCCGTACTCGCCGCCGAGGGCGAGACCTTGCAGCAGGCGAAGAAGCAGCAGGATCGACGGCGCGAGTAGACCGACCGAGGCGTAGGTCGGCAGCAGTCCGATGACGAATGTCGACAGCCCCATGATCGTCAGCGTGACCAGGAACGCGTACTTGCGTCCGATGAGATCGCCGACGCGTCCGAAGACGATCGCGCCGAACGGACGGACCACGAAGCCGGTCGCGAAGAGCGCCCACGTCTGGATCAGCGCCCACGCCGGCTGGTCCTTCGGAAACATCAGCTGCGACATGATCACGGCCAGGCTGCCGAAGATGTAGAAGTCGTACCACTCGATCATCGTGCCGAGACCCGAGGCGAAAATGATCTTGCCGATGGGGTAGCCCGATCGCTCGTTCGTCATCCGTGCTCTCCTTTTGCAGCGCAGTATACGAAGGAGGCCCGAATGGCCGACGAAAGCTGTCTCGATCTCATCTTCCGCAACGCCCGCACGCACAACGCGTGGCTCGACAAACCGGTCACCGACGACACGCTGCGCCAGCTCTACGACGCGATGAAGTGGGGACCGACCAGCGCGAATGCGAATCCGGCGCGCTTCGTCTTCCTGCGCACGAAGCAGGCGAAGGAGCGGCTGCGGCCGTCGCTGGCGCCGGGCAATGTCGAGAAGACGATGTCCGCACCGGTGGTGGTGATCGTCGCCTACGATCTGAAGTTCTACGAGAAGCTGCCGCGCCTTTTTCCGCACAGTCCGTCGATGGGCGAGATGTTTGCGGCGAATCCGCAGCTCGTCGAAACGACGGCGCGACGCAACTCCTCGCTCCAGGGCGCCTACCTCATCATCGCCGCGCGCGGCCTCGGACTCGACTGCGGTCCGATGTCAGGCTTCGACAATGCCAAGCTGGACATCGATTTCTTCGACGCCGGCCGCGAGTGCGAGAGCTGCGATCAGGAGTTCTTCCCCGAGGGCCACGTCAAATCCAACTTCCTCATCAACCTCGGCTACGGCGATCCATCGAAACTGCATCCGCGCAACCCGCGGCTTACGTTCGAGGAGGCCTGCACGCTCTTGTGACTTGCGCGGAAGGAATTCCGGACCTACATTCTTTCCATCGTGACCAATTTGCCGGACCTCCCCAGCGCGGCACCTCCGCGCCCGGAAGCGGTGCAGCCGAAGCCATGCCTCAAATGTAAGAGCGAAACCGGCGGCGAACCAAAATGCCCGGTTTGCGGCGCACTACAGCCGAACGCCAAACCGTGCCGCATCTGCAGAGAGTTGATCAATTTCGACTCGAAGTACTGCAACACCTGCAAGTCGTATCAGGGCTTGTTTCGCTACGTTTCCTTCTCGCAGACGATGGTGGCTCTTATGGCGGCCGTCCTCTCGCTCGTCCTGGCGCTCATTCCTCAAGTGGATAACTTCCTGCGCCGCGAGTCGAACACGTCCTTCACCGTCGTCGGTGCCGATAGCGACGCGATCTACGTCCGGGTCATGAATTCAGGGCGGAAGCCGTCGATCATTCGCACCTGCTCGCTGTCCATCGCCGGAGTCAAAGATCCGATAACGCTCGATCTTCTGAATAAAGACACGCACGACGCGAAGAATGTCATCGGCTCGGCGTCGGAGGCGACGGTCGGCCTGACCGCCACCGGAACAAACAGTATTCCTTTAGACACGACGCTGGTGACCTTGCAGATGAACATTGACGAGTCGTCAGGCGTGCGCGTGAAACGTGAACAATTTCCCGCGAAACGGATCCATGAGTTCTTTTTGGGCAAGAAGCCGTCTGAAACGTTCTAGCCGATGCGATCACTACATAGATAATGCGAATACTTTTCACAGTCACTCTGCTGCTCTCAGCCACACCTCTGCTCGCGCAGCCATTCACGACGAGCACGGTCGACATCGTCCTGGAAGGATGCGGGGCAGGGCCCGAGGTGATTACGGTCGTTCCGAGTAACGACGAATCAAGGACTTTCGAGGTGAAGCGGATCGAGCCGAACCGCTGGCGCGCCGACCGGTCTCCCAAAAAATTCGACGCGCGCGGCGCAACCGCAAGTCTGCGCCTCGGCGGTGCTCGCACCGACTGTGCAACGTCGATCGAGATGCGCGACCCCCGTAATCCCGACCGCTGGATCGCGGTCTTTAGGTTCAAGTGCCCAACGCAACACACTTGGCGCGAACTGACAGTCGAGACGAAACCGGCGGTCAAGCTGATGTACGCACGGGAACTCGAAGGCTCGCAATGCGGCCCCGACACCCGCACGGGAGATGAAGGGATCACCACCATTCACGACGTGGCGTACGAGCGCGAGTCGATCTTTGTGAACCTCGGCGACAAACTTCCCCCTCTGCGCACTGCGTACTCAATGGCCATTCTGCGTGGCGCCTTCGGCAAGCACGCACTCGAGCACACGCCGCTCGTCGTCAAACGCACCGAGGTGATCGATGATCTTGTGGCGCGACGCGAAAAAATGAGCCGCGCCACGCCAACGGCATCGGGAAATGCGCGCACGCTGCTCTCGCTCGACCTCCCAAAGTTCGATCGGCTAACGCTGACGGTGAAGGTGAAATGATGCGCCGCCTCTTCTATCTCGCCGCATTCCTTGTGGCCGCGAACGCATTCGCGCAAACGGAAATCTTTGATGCCGACGATTTCGTCGATCCGCGCGAACTGGCGGGCCGCGCTCTCTTCATTTCTCGCGCATCAATCGGTGCCGCGGCTGGATATGGCGATCAATACCGCCCGCTGCACCAGACGATGGGCTTCCTGCACATCTCAAATACGTTCTACTGGCATGGCCTACAGGCAACGTACAAACACACAGAGATCCGGGGAAGTGACGATTGGTCGTCGCGTAATCAACCGCAGCCGGCATCCTCGCCGTCAACGGTGATAATGGAGAGCCTTTCCGGCCGGCGACCGATCCCACAAATGTATTTCAACCGGGATCATTCGCTAGACGCACCGGCGCCCGCTCCAAAAGACTCGCTGCAATTTGCGTGGTACCACGCTTTCGGTCCCTCCGCTCCGATGCTCCGCTACCAGGTTACCGGAGGCCGTCAGGCGGTCGAGCCGGTAGCTGGGCTGAAGAACGCCGAGGATGAGGATTACTTCTACCGCGTCGAAATTCAGACGATGATTCGCCTCGGCGGGAAGAGCATCTTCGGAGACGTCAACGTCAGCACGATCACGCAGCGCGGCGCAAGGACCAACGCGCAGGGCGTTCCACTAAAGTCGCAGCAGAGCGCCTATACCTATTCCGCACATCTACCCCTGTTGCGCGTTGGACGCGCGTTCGTCGTTCCCACGATGACGGTTGGTCACGTCACCGGAGGATCCGCGATCAATGTCGCCAATCCGAGCGTGGACTTCGTCTGGTCGCGCGGAGGCGAGGTCAACTTCCACGTCACCTACAGCCCATTCCTGCGAAACGTCGGCAACGGATGGACGACACGAAATCAGATCGCGATGTTCGCTGACCGCGCCATCTACGCGAAACTCTTCGGCACTAGGCGTTGACCACGTTGCGGTCCAACCCGACGCTCACTTGCGACTGCTCGATCACCGGCAGCGTCACGGTGAATCGCGCGCCTTTGCCGAGGCCTTCGGATTCGGCGCGGATGTCGCCGTGGTGGAGGTCGATGATGTGGCGGGCGATGGCGAGGCCTAATCCGAGGCCGCTGCGTTTGGCGGAGGCGTCGGCCTGGCGGAGGCGTTCGAAAACGTGCGGGAGGAATGACGGCTCGATCCCTTCGCCCTCGTCGTGAACGCTGATCTGCAGCTTGTGATCGACGCGTTCGAGGCGCAGATCGACCTGCTTGCCGGGCGGCGTGAACTTGATCGCGTTCGAGAGGATGTTGCCGATGACTTGCTGCAAACGCGTGGCGTCGGCGTCGACGACGTCGTCGGGCGGACGAACGACGTCCGAGGTCAGGCGCACGCCGCGCTCCGCGGCATCGGGACGCGCGTTCGAGACTGCGGCGTCGACGATGTCGGAGAGATGTGTCGGCCGCAACTCGACCTGGAACTTGCCGAGGATGATGCGGGAGACGTCGAGCATGTCGTCGATGAGCCGCTTCTGTAGTTGCGCGCTGTTCTCGATCATGTGCAGGGCCTCGCGCAGTTCGTCGGGCGAGTAGTCGCCGGAGCGAAGGAATTGCACCCAGCCGAGGATCGACGTCATCGGCGTCCGCAATTCGTGGGAGAGCGTAGCCAGGAAATTGTCTTTCGCCCGATTCTGAGACTCGGCTTCGCGATAGCGCCGCTCGTTTTCGGCAGCCAGCGCGGCCGCGCGTTTTTCGCTGACGTCGCGGAACGTGATCACAGAACCGATCGTGTTGCCTTCCTCATCGTGCATCGGCGAGGCGCAGAACTCGACCGGGAAGCTGGCGCCATCGTCGCGGAAAAACGTGTCGCCCATCTCGTCGCGTACTCGGTCGCCGTGCAGCGCGACGTTGAGCGAGCAGTGGCGGATGTCGCACGTGGCCACGCCGGGGAATGACGGATGCAGCAGCGGATGAACTTCGTGGCTGATGACGTCGGAAACATTGCGGCCGATCATCCGCGCCGCGGCAGGATTGACGAACGTCGCTTCGCCGGCGAGGTTCACGCCGAAGACGCCCTCCACCGCCGCGTTGAGGATCAGCTCATTCTGCCGGCTGAGGCGCGCAAGCTCCTGCGCCTGGCGCGTGATGGCCTGCGTCTTCCGGAACAGTTCGACGAACACGTTGACCTTGTAACGAAGGATCTCCGGCTGGTACGGCTTGAAGATGTAGTCGACCGCGCCGAGCTCGTAGCCGCGGAAAACATGCGTCTCGCTGCGGCTGAGCGCCGTCAGAAAAATGATCGGCGTGCCGCGCGACTTGTCGCGCTCGCGAACGAGGCTCGCGGTCTCGAATCCGTCGAGGTCGGGCATCTGGACGTCGAGGAGGATGACTGCGAACTCGCGATCCAGCAGCGCCCGCAACGCGGCGCGGCCCGACTCCGCGCGCACGAGGTTCAGATCCATATCGTCGAGGATCGACTCGAGCGCGAGCAGATTGCTGGTCTGGTCGTCGACCAGAAGGATGTTCACCTTCTCTTCGGCGATAGCGGTCATGAATGGCTCACGGTGGATTGGCAGACCTCGGTCAGGAATGGCGCGATGTCTTCAAGACGCAAGATTCGATCCACCTGCACAGCCTGGATCGTCGCGCGCGGCATGGTGGGCGCCTCCGCCTGTTCAGGATCCTGCGCGATCACGATTCCACCACGCGCTTTGATCCGTGCCGCGCCGCGAGAGCCGTCGTCATTCGCGCCGGTGAGGACGATGGCGACGACGCGATCTTTGTACGCGTCCGCGGCCGATTCGAAGAGCACATCGATCGACGGCCGCGAATGGCGCACGGCCTCATCGACGGAAAGGCTCAGCTCTCCGCGCGCACCGTTCCGCTCGATCAGGAGGTGGTAGTCGGCCGGTGCGAGGTACACGTGCCCGGGCTGAATCCACTGCTTGTCCTCGGCGTCGACAACGTTGAGATCCGTTTCGCGTCGGAAGTACGCAGGCAATCCTTCGTTCGATTTCTTGTGACGATGTTGCGCGACAGCGATCGGCACACAGAAATCGTGCGTCAGATTGCTGAGAATGATCTGGAGTGCGCTCATGCCGCCGAGGGAGCAGCCGATCACGATGAGTTCGGGGCTGCGGTCGCGAGATCTCGCCACGCGGTCGCGCGACTCAATGACCGGAGACCAGTTGCGCCGGCGTTCCAGCGTCGTCACCGGATCCTCCGGTACAGACGTTCCTCGGCATCGATCTCATCGTAATTAGAAGAAACATTCGTATACCGGATCGTCTCCTTCTTGCCGAGGCCGAGGATGCCGAACATCTCCATGCTGTTGAGGAAGAGGTCCTGCACGCGTTCCTGAAGCTTGTTGTTGAAGTAGATCAGGACGTTGCGGCAGAAGATGACGTTGAAGTGATTGAACGACGCGTCGGTGACCAGGTTGTGCTGCGCGAAGACGACGTTCTCCCGCAGCGACGGCCGGAACATCGCGTAGTCGTAGCGCGCCGTGTAGTAGCCGGAAAACGTTCCGTTGCCGCCCGCAGCGATGTAGTTGGCGGTGTTCTCCTGCATCGTGTTCAGCGGAAAGATGCCGTCCTTCGCGCGCTGCAACACGGCCTCGTTGATGTCCGTCGCGTAAATCCGGCAGCGGTCGTAAAGCCCTTCCTCCTGCAGCAGGATGGCCATCGAGTAGACCTCTTCGCCCGTCGAACAGCCGGCGTGCCAGATGCGGACGAAGGGATACGTGCGCAGCAGCGGGATCACCTTTTGCCGAAACGAGAGGTAGAAGGTCGGATCGCGGAACATCGCGGTCGTGTTGATGGAGAGATCGAGCAGCAGCCGCTCCATGCACGAGGAGTCGTGCAGCACTTTGTCCTGTAGCGCGGAAATCGTGGCCAAACCCTCGGCATAGACACGCTTCCACAACCTGCGACGAAGCGATGGCAGCGAGTAGTCGCGAAAGTCGAATCCGTAGTGCTGGTAGATCCCCTCGGTGAGCAGATGCACCTCGATCCCCTCGAGATCGCTCTTCTCCTGCTCTTCTGCTTCGGTGACTGCCGGCGTGACCACTTGCCTCAGTAAGAGCAAAGGGCATGCTCAACCGTGGGTAGGGAAATTTGGCGTGCGATACCCTCCCGATCAGAGAGAAGGAGCAGCCATGGCAAAAGCAACATCCGCAGGCCTTGCAGCAATCGAAAATATCGTGGTGGTGATGCTGGAGAACCGCTCCTTCGATCACATGCTCGGCTATCTCTACTCGGCGAGTGGCAACAAGTCGCCGCTCGGCCAGCCGTTCGACGGCCTGACCGGCAAGGAGTCGAATCCCGACAGCAAGGGCAAGCCGGTGGTGGTCTCGCCGATCAAGGCCACCGATCCGCATCCCTACTTCATGCCGGGCAGCGATCCCGGCGAAGGCTTTCTGAACACGAATTCGCAGCTGTTCGGCACCACGCAGCCGAAGCCGGGCGCCGTGGCCACGAATCAGGGCTTCGTCACGAATTTCGATTACACGCTCGGCTGGCAGGCGAAGGATCCGAGCTGGGCGAAACAGATCCTCCCCGGCACCGCTGCCCCGGACATCATGAAGATGTACACGCCGGAGTTGCTGCCGGTCCTCTCGGCGTTGGCGCGCGGCTACGCCGTTTCCGACCGCTACTTCGCGTCCGCGCCGACCGAGACGCTACCCAATCGCGCCTTCGTGCAGATGGCCACGTCGCAGGGACACCTCGACGATCACACGAAGTCGTACACGGCGCCGAGCATCTATCCGGCGCTGGAAAAAGCGGGCGCAACGTGGTCGGTCTACGGCTACGACGATCAGCCGCTGACGCCGGCGGACATCGAGGACATCAAGAACGCACCTAAGAGCCACTTCGGCCTCTACAAGGATTTCGCCGCCGCCGTCAGCAGCGGCAAGCTGGCCAATTACACGTTCCTCGAGCCGCAGTGGTCGGCGCAGGGCAACAGCCAGCATCCCGACTACGACGTTGCCCTCGGCGAGCAATTTCTTCTGCAGGTGTACCGCACTCTTTACAACTCGAAGGTGTGGACGAAGACGCTGCTCATCGTCACCTACGACGAGCACGGCGGCTACTACGATCACGTCGTCCCGCCCGCCAACGCCACGCCTCCCGACAATTCCGTCGGCGAGTTCGGCTTCGACTTCAAACGCTTCGGCGTCCGCGTCCCGGCCGTCTTCGTCTCGCCGTTCATCGAAGCGGGCACCGTCCTCCGCCCGCCGGCGGGCGTCCCCTTCGATCACACGTCGATCCTGGCCACGATCGAGAAGCGCTGGAAACTCAAACCACTAACCAAACGCGACGCCGCCGCCCCCGACCTGAGCGCCGTCCTGACGCTTTCAAAAGCTCGCACCGACGATCCGCTGGCCAGAGTGAAAGCGCCGTCGAGCAGCCCGACTCCGCCCGCCGCCGTCGCCCCCGCCGGCCCCGATCACCTCGAACAGGTCTACGCCGACTCCGTCTCCCGCCTCCCCATCCCCGACGAAAAAGGGCACGCCCATCCACAGGAAGTCGACCGCTTCGCAACCGGCAAGGAAGCAATGGACTGGGCGCACAAGCGGTACGCGGAGTTCAATAAGAGGAAGAAGAAGTAGGGCGGAATGTCGTCTTGTCGCGTGCGTTCCAAATCGAAACGGAGAGTTGGAATGACGCGACCGAAGACAACCAAAAGTTCGTCCAAGTCTCGACCTTCTAACGAAGACCTCGGCGATCAGTGGAGTCCCGAGTTCCTCGCTCTCTTAGGATCGTGGCCGCACGAAATCGAGCGGCCGACGCAACGACCAATCTCCGAGATGTGCGACCCCTTCGCCGAGCACGAACGGCTCGCGCTGGCGTCTCGCCTGCTCGCGCAGGAAAGCTCCGTGAGCTCGACACATCCAAGCGTCATGAGCGGCGCGCCCGTCTCCAAGGGAACGCGCGTGCTGGTACAGACGCTCATCGAGTATCTCGAAGCCGGAGATACCATCAACGACTTCCTCGAAGGCTTTCCCTCGGTCAGCCGTCAGCAGGTCATCGGCTTTCTTGAAGAGACCAAAGCAAGAGTGTTTGCGTACGCCGGATGAGCTTCCGTCTCATCTGCGTGAATCTGCGTCCATCTGCGGATGAAAGCTTTATCCGCAGATGGCGCAGATGTACGCAGATTCGTGATCACAAATACAGCCAAACCCGTAGCAACGAGATCAACTGCTGCGCGTCGATCGGCTTGGTGATGTAGTCGCTGGCTCCGGCCTCCATGCATTTTTCGCGGTCGCCTTTCATTGCTTTTGCGGTGAGGGCAATCATTGGCAGGTTCTTGTATTCGTCCATCGAGCGGATGCGGCGCATGGCTTCGTAGCCGTCCATCTCCGGCATCATCACGTCCATCAGGACCACGTCGATGTCGGGATTGGTGCGGAGTTGCTCGATGCCGTCGGCGCCGCTTTCGGCGTAGAGCACGTTCATCTTGTGGCGTTCGAGGAGCGACGTCAGCGCGTAGATGTTGCGCATGTCGTCGTCGACGATCAGCGCCTTCTTGCCGGCCAGCACCGGGTCGGATTCGTGCAGCTGTTCGAGGATCTGCCGTTTCTGTTCGGGCAGGTTCGCTTCGACGCGGTGGAGGAAGAGCGCGGTCTCGTCGAGCAGCCGTTCCGGCGAACGCGCATCCTTCACGATGATCGCTTCGGCCATCCGCTTCAGCTCCGTCTCCTCCTTCTTCGTCAGCTCGCGGCCGGTGTAGACCACGATCGGGATGTCGTCGACGCCGAGCTCGTTGCGCATGCGGCTGATGAACTCGAAGCCGTTCATGTCGGGGAGGCCGAGGTCGAGGACCATGCAGTCGAAGCGGCGATCGCGAAGGATTTGGAGCGCCTCTTCGCCGCTGGCGGCCGAGGTGATGTCGACGTCGCCATCGCCGCCGATCAGTTCCGAGATCGCCGAGCGTTGCTGCTCGTTATCCTCGATGATCAGCAGCGACTTGTTCGGCCGTTCGACGAAGCCTTTGATCTTCGCGAACGCCTCGTCGAGCGCATCCTTCGTTACCGGTTTCTGAACCTGTGCGAATGCGCCGAGCTTCAGACCGCGCGCGGTTTCGTCGTCGCCGGAGATGATGTGCACCGGGATGTGGCGCGTTGCCTTGTCATGCTTCAGGCGATCGAGGACCGTCCACCCTTCCATGTCGGGCAGCGCGATATCGAGCGTGATCGCGTCGGGGCGATAGCGTTTCGCCAATTGCAGGCCGCTTTCGCCGCGCGTGGCCACGACTCCCTTGAATCCTTTGTCGTGCGCCATGTCGAGCAGGATGCTGGCGAAGGTCACGTCATCCTCGACGATCAGCACGACGCGGTCGCCGTCGGCGATCGAATTGCGATCGTCGGGCACCTGCTCCTCGATGACGAGTTGCGTCTCCTCGATACGGCTCTCGTCCTCGCGACGCGAACGGCGTGTCTCGAACTTCGTCACTTCCGTCGAACCGGTGCGCGCCTGCGTATCCGAATCGTCCGCGCGGCGCAGCGCGATGGCCGGCTCCAGCGCTATCTCCAGCGTCGAGCCGTTGCGATCCTCATCGCGGCGCCGCGTCGGCGCCACGTAGCTTTGCGGAAGGAACAGCGTGAACGACGAGCCAGCGCCTTCCTCGCTCGACACGCGAATTTCACCGCCGAGGAGGCGGGCAATCTCGCGGCTGATCGAGAGGCCGAGGCCCGTGCCGCCGAACTTGCGGGTCGTGCTCGCATCGGCCTGTTGGAAGGCCTCGAAAATGATTCGCTGCTTCTCGTCCGGGATGCCGATGCCCGTATCCGAAACGCTGAACGCGATCACCGACGACGCGCGCTCCAGCGTCTCGTGGCCGGGCGTCCACCCCTCGCCGACCGTGGCCGCGCGCAACGTCACGCCGCCCTTCTCCGTGAACTTGAAGGCATTGCCGAGCAGGTTCTTCAGCACCTGCTGCAAGCGCGTCGCGTCCGTGTGAATCGTGCGCGGCAGGCTTGCATCGAGATCGATGTTGAAGTCGAGCCGCTTGTCGTTCGCGACCTGCCGGAAGGTCTTGTCCATCGACTCGGCCAGCTCCGTGAACGGCAGATCGCCGAGGGAGATGGTCATCATGCCCGACTCGATCTTCGACAGATCGAGGATGTCGTTGATGAGCGTGAGCAGATCCTGACCCGAGGAGTGGATCGTCCGCGCGAAGTCGACCTGCTTGCCCGAAAGGTTGTTGTCCGGATTTTCGGCGAGCAATTTGGCCAGGATCAGCAGCGAATTCAGCGGCGTGCGCAGCTCGTGCGACATGTTCGCCAGGAACTCGCTCTTGTACTTCGAGGTCAGCGCCAGTTGCCGCGCCTTCTCTTCCAGTTGCCGCTTGGCGTTTTCGACCTCGCGGTTCTTGTGTTCGACCTCTTCGTTCTGCGTCTGCAGAAGGCGCGCTTTCTCTTCCAGCTCCTCGTTCGTCTGCTGCAATTCTTCCTGCTGCGTCTTCAGCAACTCTTCCGACGCCTGCAGCGACTTGGCCTGCTGCTCGAGCCGCTTGTTCGTCTCGGTCAGCTCTTCCTGCTGCGCCTGCAGCTCCTCGGCGAGCGACTGCGACTGCGTCAGCAGCTCTTCCGTCCGCATGTTCGCCTGGATCGTGTTGATGACCACGCCGATCGATTCGGTGAGCTGATCCAGCAGCGATAGATAGGTATCGGTGAAGGCCATGAACGAGGCCAGCTCGATCACCGCCAGCACTTGACCTTCGAAGACGATCGGCAGCACCACGATCTGCAGCGGCTTCGCTTCGCCGAGGCCGGAGTTGATCGTGATGTAGTCATCGGGCGCGTGCTGCAGCAGGATGCGCTGCTTCTCGAACGCCGCCTGGCCCACCACGCCCTCGCCCACGCGGAACTGTTTGGCGAGATTCTTCCGCTCCTTGTACGCGTAGGTCGCGGTCAACTTCAGGTACGGCTCGCCGCCTCCGTTCGAATCCATGACGTAGAAGACGCCATGCTTCGCGCCGACCACCGGCGCCAGCTCGGAAAGGATGAGCTGCGAGACGGTCGACAGATTCTTCTGCCCCTGCATCATCCGGGTGAACTTGGCCAGATTCGTCTTCAGCCAATCCTGCTCCGTGTTCCGCGACGTCGTCTCGCGGAGGTTGCGGATCATCTCGTTGATGTTGCCCTTGAGCGCGGCCAACTCCCCTTCGGCCTGGACCGTAATGTTGCGGCTGAGATCACCCTTGGCCACGGCGGTGGCGACGTCGGCGATGGCGCGCACCTGCGTGGTCAGATTCGCGGCGAGCTGATTGACGTTGTCCGTCAGATCGCGCCACGTTCCCGACGCGCCGGGCACATTCGCCTGGCCGCCGAGTTTTCCTTCCACGCCGACCTCGCGAGCCACCGTCGTGACCTGATCGGCGAAGGTGGCCAGCGTATCGATCATGTCGTTGATCGTGTCGGCCAGCTCGGCGATCTCACCGCGCGATTCGACATTGAGCTTCTGTTTGAGAACGCCGCGCGCGACCGCGGTCACGACCTTGGCGATGCCGCGTACCTGGTTGGTCAGGTTCGAGGCCATCATGTTGACGTTGTCGGTGAGGTCCTTCCACGTACCGGCCACGCCCTTCACCTGCGCCTGGCCGCCGAGCTTCCCTTCCGTTCCGACCTCGCGCGCCACGCGCGTGACCTCGGCAGCGAAGGAGTTGAGCTGATCGACCATCGTGTTGACGGTGTCTTTCAGCTCCAGCATCTCGCCCTTGACGTCGACCGTGATCTTCTTCGACAGATCGCCGTTCGCGACCGCCGTCGTCACCTGGGCGATGTTGCGCACCTGATTGGTCAGGTTCGAGGCCATGTAGTTGACCGAGTCGGTCAGATCCTTCCACGTGCCCGACACGCCTTTGACCTGCGCCTGCCCGCCCAGCCGTCCCTCGGTGCCGACTTCGCGCGCCACGCGCGTGACTTCGCCGGCGAACGTATTGAGCTGATCGACCATCGTGTTGATCGTGTTCTTCAGCTGCAGGATTTCGCCGCGCGCATCGGCGGTGATCTTCTTCGACAGGTCGCCGTTCGCGACCGCCGTCGTCACCTCCGCGATGTTGCGGACCTGGCCGGTGAGGTTGCCGGCCATCGAGTTGACCGAGTCGGTCAAGTCTTTCCAAGTACCGGCCACGCCTTTCACCTGGGCCTGACCGCCGAGCTTCCCTTCCGTGCCGACCTCGGTCGCCACGCGGGTGACCTCGGCGGCGAACGAGTTGAGCTGATCGACCATCGAGTTGATCGTGTTCTTCAGCTCCAGCACCTCGCCCAACGCTTCGACCGTGATCTTCTTGGAGAGATCGCCGTTCGCGACGGCCGTAGTGACCTGCGCGATATTGCGCACCTGGTTGGTAAGGTTCGACGCCATCGAGTTGACGTTGTCCGTGAGGTCTTTCCACGTGCCGGCCACGCCGCGCACCTGCGCCTGGCCGCCGAGCTTTCCTTCCGTTCCGACTTCGCGCGCCACGCGCGTAACCTCGGCGGCGAAAGAGTTGAGCTGATCGACCATCGAGTTGATGGTGTTCTTTAACTCGAGGATTTCGCCCTGCGCCTCGGCGGTGATCTTCTTCGAGAGATCGCCGAGTGCGACGGCCGTCGTCACCTCGGCGATATTGCGGACCTGACCGGTCAGGTTGCCGGCCATCGAGTTCACCGAGTCGGTCAAGTCCTTCCACGTGCCGGCCACGCCTTGCACCATGGCCTGGCCGCCGAGCTTCCCTTCCGTGCCGACTTCGCGCGCCACGCGCGTGACCTCGGAGGCAAACGCGCGGAGCTGATCGACCATCGTGTTGATCGTGTTCTTCAGCTCGAGGATCTCGCCCTGCGCCTCGGCGCTGATCTTCTTCGAGAGGTCGCCCATGGCCACGGCGGTGGTGACCTCGGCGATGTTTCTCACCTGCCCGGTGAGGTTCGACGCCATGGAGTTGACTGAATCAGTCAGATCCTTCCATGTGCCGGCAACGCCTTTGACCTGGGCCTGACCGCCGAGCTGTCCCTCGGTGCCGACTTCACGCGCCACACGCGTAACTTCCGATGCGAACGCGCCGAGCTGGTCGACCATCGTGTTGATCGTGTTCTTCAGCTCGAGAATCTCGCCTTTCGCCTCGGCGGTAATTTTCTTCGACAGATCGCCGAGGGCGACCGCGGTCGTGACCTCGGCGATGTTGCGCACCTGCCCCGTCAGATTGCCGGCCATTGCGTTCACCGAGTCGGTGAGGTCCTTCCACGTGCCGGCCACACCCTTCACTTCCGCCTGAACGCCGAGCTTCCCTTCCGTTCCGACTTCGCGCGCCACGCGGGTGACTTCCGACGCGAACGCGCTGAGCTGATCGACCATCGTGTTGATCGTGTTCTTCAGCTCGAGCAGCTCGCCGCGAACGTCGACCGTGATCTTCTTCGACAGATCGCCGAGCGCGACCGCCGTGGTCACCTCGGCGATGTTGCGCACCTGGCCGGTCAGATTGCCGGCCATCGCGTTCACCGAGTCGGTCAAATCCTTCCACGTTCCGGCAACTCCGGGCACCTCGGCCTGTCCGCCCAGTTTTCCGTCCGTGCCGACTTCGCGCGCCATACGCGTGACCTCGGCCGCGAAGGAGTTGAGCTGATCGACCATCGTATTGATGGTGTTCTTCAACTCGAGGATCTCGCCCTGCGCCTCGGCGGTGATCTTCTTCGACAGATCGCCGAGGGCGACCGCGGTCGTGACCTCTGCGATGTTGCGCACCTGACCGGTCAGATTGCCGGCCATCGAGTTCACCGAGTCCGTCAGATCTTTCCACGTCCCGGCAACGCCAGGCACCTCGGCCTGACCACCCAACCGCCCTTCGGTTCCGACCTCGCGCGCCACGCGGGTAACTTCCGACGCGAAGGCGCGAAGCTGATCGACCATCGTGTTGATCGTGTTCTTCAGCTCCAGCACTTCGCCCAACGCCTCGGCCGTAATCTTCTTCGACAGATCGCCCATGGCCACGGCCGTGGTGACATCGGCGATGTTTCGCACCTGCCCCGTTAGATTCGAGGCCATGGCGTTGACCGAGTCCGTCAGATCTTTCCAGGTTCCGGCCACGCCCGGCACTTCGGCCTGACCTCCCAGCCGTCCCTCGGTACCGACTTCGCGGGCCACTCGCGTAACTTCCGACGCGAACCCGCGGAGCTGATCGACCATCGTGTTGATCGTTTCCTTCAGCTCCAGCACTTCGCCGAGCGCCTCGGCGGTGATCTTCTTGGAGAGGTCACCATTCGCGACGGCGGTGGTGACCTCCGCGATGTTGCGGACCTGACCGGTGAGGTTCGAGGCCATCGAGTTGACCGAGTCGGTGAGGTCTTTCCACGTTCCGGCGACGCCCTTGACCTCGGCCTGACCGCCCAGCTTTCCTTCCGTTCCCACTTCGCGAGCAACGCGCGTGACTTCCGATGCGAACGACCGAAGCTGGTCGACCATCGTGTTGATGGTTTCCTTGAGCTCGAGGATTTCACCGCGCGCATCGACCGTAATCTGCTTCGAAAGGTCGCCGTTCGCGACTGCGGTGGTCACCGCGGCGATGTTGCGCACCTGATTGGTCAGGTTGGCGGCCATGTAGTTGACCGAATCGGTGAGATCGCGCCACGTACCGGAAACGCCCTGCACGTCTGCCTGACCGCCGAGTTTTCCTTCGCTGCCGACCTCGCGCGCCACGCGCGTGACTTCCGATGCGAACGACCGGAGCTGATCGACCATCGTGTTGATCGTGTTCTTCAGTTCGAGAATTTCGCCACGTGCCTCGGCGGAAATCTTCCGGGAGAGATCGCCGCGGGCAACGGCAGTGGTGACTTCCGCGATGTTGCGAACCTGGCCCGTCAGATTCGAGGCCATCGAGTTGACCGAATCGGTAAGGTCCTTCCACGTTCCGGCCACGCCCTTGACCTCGGCCTGACCGCCCAGCTTCCCTTCAGTTCCGACTTCGCGGGCAACACGCGTGACTTCCGATGCGAACGAGGCCAGCTGATCGACCATCGTGTTGACCGTCTTGGCCGTCCGCAGAAATTCGCCCTTCAGCGGACGTCCGTCGAACTCGGTGGCCATCGTGCGGGAGAGATCGCCGCGCGCGACCGCGCCGATGACGCGGGAGATTTCGTTCGTCGGCTGCACGAGATCGCTGACCAGCGAATTCACCGACTCGGCGATCACGACCCACTGGCCGCCCGCCGCCGGGATCTGCGCACGCTGATTGAGCTTTCCTTCCTTGCCGACCACCGTGGCGATCTTCTCCACTTCATCGGCCGTCCGCTGGCTCAGCTCGAGGATGTCGTTCAGCACGTCGGAAATCTTGCCGGCCGTACCGGTGAACTCCACCGGCATGCGGACTCTGAAATCGCCCTTCTTCATCGCCGTGAGCGTCCGCAACAGCAGCCGCTCAAAATCTCTCGGCGAAATCTCGCTCGCTTTATCGATGCCGATCCCGGTCGTCATGACGCGCTCGTCCTCCCAAAAACAGGAAACCTCAGTTGTGCTGAATCGTGGTCAGGCTGGAAGCTCTACTACTTGTCTGCAGGCGAAATGCAGAATCCAGACCACAGATGAGGGCGGTTTTCGGGGCGAGGAAGGGAGGGATTGCGCGGTCTCGCGGGCGAACGCACCGCGAGACCGCGACTCGAGGAAAACTACGCTGCGACTTTCGCCGCTTTCGCGAGGAGCTCATCGCGGATCACGCGGAAGGCGCGGGCGTCGGCCTCACCGGTCTCCGGATCGAGGAAGTAGGCGACGTCGTTCCGATAACTCTCGCCTTCCGGGTTCTCCCCGTTCCACTCCAGCACCGCCCAATTCACGAGCGGATTGAAGATGTTGTGGTCCCAGGCAAAGGCCGCGTGCTTCTTGCTGTACGCCGCGGACTTGCCCAACTCCCGGTCAGCAGCGTTTCCGCCGTCGCCCATCCGGGTCTTGTAATCGGCGAACGCTTTCGCATCCTGCTCGGCAGTTTCTTCGTTGACGAAATATGCAACATCGCGGCGCGGGGGCATGGCCTGCGGCCCGCCGAACTTATGTCCCACGCTCGAACACTTCACGACCAGCCACTGAATGACCGGGCGTCCGATCTTGTGATCCCACTCCAAAGCGACATAGGGCATTGTCTGAGTCTCCTTAATTAGTGTGCTCTGGCCTCTCCATCGCACGGACAGAAACAAGGCGTATGCGTACGTGTTTATTTCAGGATTGAATGCCGAACGCGACAGTTATTTTAAGGAATAGAACGAGCTTTGAGATGTTAAACGCCTTCACTAATGAATGAAACACTCGACTGCCAGGACGAACGCCGCTCCCGTCTGCTTGATGCAATGCCCGCCATCGCCTGGTCTGCGTCCGCGCAGACCTTTCGCTTCAACTACGTGAACCCTGCAGCGGAGACGCTGCTCGGCTACCCCGTCTCACGCTGGCTCGACGAGCCCCACTTCTGGGCTGATCACATTCATCCCGAAGACAAGCACGTGCCCATGCTCTGCCACAACGAGACGATGGCCGGCCGTAATCACGAGCTCGTCTACCGCATCATCGCCGCGGATGGCCGCACCGTCTGGTTACGCGACTACGTCAACGTCCACAGCGTCGACGGCGTGGCGGTCGAGCTGTTCGGGGTCATGGTCGACATTACCCGCGAGCGCGAGGCTGAAGAGGCGGCGTTCGCCGATCGTGAAAACTTCCGGCGGATGGTCGAGCTCTCGCCGGACTGCATCGGCGTGCAAGTCGACAACACGTTTGTCTACGTCAATCAGGCCTTCGTCCAGCTCCTCGGGGCAACCAGCGAAGAGGAGATCGTCGGCCGGAACATCTTGACCTTCATCGATGCCGCGGCGTATGACAGGGTGCGCGAGCGGCTGGCACAGCTCCGCGCTGGACAGAGCGTGCCGTACATGCGCCAGGCGTTCCGCCGCGTCGACAGCTCGCCTCTCGACGTCGAGGTCGCCGCGCTTCCGCTGCGTTACGGAAACCGCGATGCGATCCAGGTCATCGCGCGCGACATCACCGAACAAGTACGGGCGCGGCAGGCTCTCGAAGAATCGGAGCAGCGCTACCGCGAGCTGGTCGAAGACGTCACCGAAATCCTCTTCACGGTCGACCGCGACGGCCGGTTCGTCTCACTCAATCGCAGTTTCGAGCACAGCACCGGATATCGAATCGACGAGTGGCTTGGCCGCCCGTTCGCGGAACTATTCATGCCGCATTCGGTCTCCGCGGCAGTCCATGACTTCGAGCAGGCGCTGAGCGGTCACCAACGAATCATCCACGAGTACGATCTCCTCGCAGCGTCCGGAGCAGTGGTCACAGTGGAAGTGTCGTGGCAGCCGCGCTACGTCGAAGGCGTCGTGACGGGAACGATCGGCCTTGCCCGTGACGTCACCGAGCACCGCACGATCGCGCGCAAGCTCGAAGAGGCCAAGCGGATGAGCAGCCTCGGACAGGTGGCAGCCTCGCTCGCGCATGAATTCAACAACGTGCTCATGGGCATCCAGCCCTTCGTCGAAGTGATCGGACGCCACGATCCTGCCACGCCCGCCGTCAGCGATGCCCTCGGCCACATCACCCGGGCGATCGTCCGCGGCAAGCGCGCCTCGCAGGAAATCCTGCGGTTCGCCAACCCGAAGGAGCCGCAGCTCTTCGCCCTCGATGCTTCGGTCTGGCTGCCATCGCTCCTCGGGCAGTTGGTGGCGGCGCTTCCATCTTCGATCGCGCTCAGCAGCTCGATCGATCCGGAAGTGCGGTTCATCCGCGGCGACCGCGAACATCTCGAGCAGGTCATCACGAACCTGGTCTTCAACGCCCGCGACGCGATCGGAAGCATCGGCACGATCCACGTCGGCGTCGCACCGGCTGCCTCGCCCGGCCTCAGCGGCGCGGAAGCGAAGTTCGTCCATATCTCCGTGTCCGACGATGGCCCCGGCATCGAGCCGTCCATTCTCGGCCAAATCTTCGAGCCGCTTTTCACGACGAAACGCAACGGCACGGGCCTCGGTCTTGCCATCGCACGGCGCCTCATCGAAGGCCACGGCGGAATGCTCTCGGCGGAAAACCTTCCGGAAGGCGGATCCGCGTTTCACCTGCTGGTTCCGGCTACCGAGGCGCCGCCGGTGTCCACGGCGCCGCTCGCATGGGGCACTCCCGGAGTGACACGCATCCTGCTCGTCGAAGACGACCTGTCGGTCGGCCGAGGATTGGAAGAGCTGCTGAACTCGGAAGGCTACGAGGCGACGTGGGTGAAAGCGTTGGGAGACGCATGCGAAGCGGCGCGGCAGACGCGCCCTCACGTAGCGATCATCGACGTGAATCTTCCGGACGGCAACGGCGTCGATCTCATCCCGCTGCTACGCGCGGAGCACGCCGATCTTCCCATCGTCTTCTCCACGGGTCATGTGGAGCTGAATCTCTCCAACGAGAAAAATCGCATCCTCGCGCTGATGAAGCCGTACGAGTTCAGCGATCTCATTGGCGCCATCGGCGCCGTCACGGCTCCGGCGGCGGCGGAACTCTCTCTTCATTCTTCAGCGGCAGCTTGAAGCCGATGTAGGTCCCGGAGCTGATGCCCATTAGCGCCAGCATCGTGGCGCTGAACTCGGGCATCGTCAGATACGCGAGCACCGAGGAGAGGAAGATTCCGCCGAGGACGAGGGTCCAGACCACGACCTGCAATCGATCGAGCGCGACCACGCCGCGATCGTCGGAGATGAGATCGCGCAGGAATCCGTTGCTGGCGCGCGGGCCGCTGCTCGACGCAGGCGTTACCGCGACCGCGGCAAGCGCGGTGGCGGCACTGATTCCGACCAGACCGAGCAGCGATGGCGCAATCGAATCCGCTTCGCCCGTGACCAGCCAGATGAAGACGTAGCCAACCACGAGCAGGAAGAACCACCACGCCATCTGCACGCGGGCCAGACTGTACGGCTGGTAGACCCTATCGACGGATGGCCCGTCGCGCAGCATGTCGCTGCGCCGCGCGTAAACCACCAGTGCGATGGCGACGGCGATGAGCAGGGCCAGCCACGTCATCGTCCAGTGGTCGACGAACAGTTTTTCCAGACGCACGGACATGTTCGCGCCCACCGCGCGCGGCAGCGGCCGGTCGCCGGCAATGCCGACGCTGAGGCGCATGGTGGCGTCCGGATCGAAAAGCGGGTCGTACAGAAACTGACTCCAGATGTGTTTGTTCTTCGCGTTCCGATCGAGCACGAAGGTCAACGTGCCGCCCTCGATATCGATCCCTGATGGTTCCACGCCGGTATCGAGCCCCTCGATGTACAACGTGATGGACTGCTGCTGCGCCTCGGCATCCTTCACAAGCGCGTCGAGATGACAAACCGAAATGACCACCCAGTCGCCGAGGTAAACGTGCCGCGGATCGGTGTTGACGCCGGCCGCGCCGGCCACCGCGGTCGCCGCGCCGCACGGCGCGTTATGCAGGTGCTTCCGCGCACGGCCGAGTTGATCGGCCTCCTGACGTTCGGTACACGCGGTCAGCGCAACGAGGAGCAGGAGCGCCAACAATCGAATCCGCATTGGCGAATTGTAGAGCCGGGCAGCGATCTAAGCTCAGCGATTCCTTTGTCTCTCAGACACGCCGGACTTCTCCGCTGTCGCGATCGGGATTTCCTTTCGATACGACGAACGATGTCGTGAAGCGATCGGATTGACGGTGATCGGCGGATCCCATGCATCAGGGTTTGCCGCGTCTTTGATCAATTCGCGGTCGATCTCGGCTTCAGAAAGTTTTTTGTGCGCTTTCATAGCCGGCGCCCAGTCTCGGTCCGTCCGACAAGTTGATAGCCGCCATGATGACGCTTGTTGCGTTGAACATTGTGTTTCATGACGTGCCTCCTGCGCGATTGTAGATCTGCCCTTCATGAAAACTTCACAACTCCCCGTACGATGGGCCAATGCGGCGCGTGCTCATCGTCGATGACGATCCGAAAGTGTGTGAGACGCTCGATCGCTATCTGTCGCATGCCGGATACGCGACCGCGTCCGCGCTCGATGGTGCGAAGGCGCTGGAGCTGGTGCAGACGTTCGCGCCCGATCTCGTCGTGCTCGACCTGCTGCTGCCGCGCGTCGGCGGGCTGGAAGTCTGCCGGATGCTGCGCGAAACCTCGTCGATCCCCATCATCATATTGACCGCGAAGACGACGGAGCACGACAAGCTGACCGGCCTCTCGCTCGGCGCGGACGACTACCTGACCAAGCCTTTCAGTCCGCGCGAATTGGTGGCGCGCGTGGAGGCTGTGTTGCGCCGCAGCGGGACGACCGAGAAAACGCCGCGCGTGATCGCCGGCGCGCTGACCATCGATCCGGAGCGTTGCGAAGTGACTGTCGACGGCGCGCCGGTCACGCTCACCGCGACCGAGCTGCGGCTGCTCCTGGCGATGGCGCGCGCGCCCGGCCGCGTCTTCCGGCGCGACGAGCTGGCCCGGCTCGCGCTCGGCGACGACTTCGAAGGACTCGACCGCACCGTCGACGCGCACATCAAGAACCTGCGGCGGAAAGTCGGCGCGGAAATCATCGCCACCGTCTTCGGCACCGGCTACAAACTGGTGGCGTGATGCGCATCGTGACCACATTGCGCGGCCGCCTCATCGCCATGGTCGCGGCGCTGGTCGCGGTCACCATCGGCACCACGGCCATCATTTCCACGCGCGTGGCGCACTACGAGATTCGCAAGTTCGACGTCGAAGTGCACGCGGGCCGGCGGCCGCTGATGCCGAACGACGTCGCCGGCTACTACCGCGCGCACGGTTCGTGGGCCGGCGTCGAGCCGGCCGTTGATGCGATGTCACGCGCTGCCCGATCGGACATCGCGCTCTTCGACGAACACAATCGGCTCGCGGCAACGTCGAAGGCGCTTCGCGGCGCGACGCTCGATCTCGCGCCGGACGGAACGCTCACCATCTCGCGCACGATCGCCGGCGGCCGCACGCGCGAGCTGATCCGCGGACCGCAGATGATTGTGCGCGACGCGAAGGGCGGCATGGCGGGATCGATCTTCATCCTCCCAGCACACGCGGACACGCTGCCGCAGCCAACGCGCTCCCTCGACCGCTCCTTCTTCTGGACGTTCCTCGGCGCAACACTCTTCGGGATCCTCATGGCCATCGCCATCGCCCGCTGGATCAGCGTTCCGGTCGAGCGGCTCACGGCGGCGGCGCGGCGTATGGAGTCTGGCGACCTGGCCGTTCGCGTCGAGCCGGCCGGCGGCGCGGAGCTGGCCGAGCTGGCGCGCGGATTCAACGCCATGGCCGCCGCGCTCGACCGCAACGAGGAGCAACGCAAGCGAATGGTCAGCGACGTCGCCCACGAGCTGCGCGCGCCGCTGACGAACATCCGCTGCGAACTGGAGTCGATGCAGGACGGACTCACGACTCCGACGCCGCAACGGATTGGTTTTTTACATGACGAGATGATGCGTCTCGCGCATCTCGTCGACGACCTGCAAGACCTCGCGCTGGCCGAAGCGGGACGGCTGGAGATCGACGCGCAGCCGGTGCCGGTGACCGCGCTCGCGAAACGCGCCGCCGCAGGCATGGAGATGCGCGCGCGCGAACGCGGCGTCGCGATCGTCGTCGAAGGCGACGAGGATGTCTTCGTCCTCGCCGATGCGCGCCGCGCGGTGCAGATCCTGACGAACCTCCTCGCGAACGCCGTCGCGCACATAGAGAAGCCCGGCGAGATCCGCCTCACCTGGGAGCGAATGGGAAACGAAGCGATCATCCGCGTCATCGACAGCGGCGCCGGCATTCCGGCCGACGAGCTCCCGCACATCTTCGAGCGCTTCTACCGCGTCGACGTCTCCCGCTCCCGCATCACCGGCGGCGCCGGCCTCGGCCTCTCTATCGTCCGCCAACTCGTCGCCGCGCACGGTGGCCGAGTGTGGGCGGAGAGTGAGGTAGGCGTCGGCTCAACGTTCTCATTTACGCTGCCCTCTCCGCGTCCCCGCGCCTCCGCGTGATCTTCATCATCGCTTCACAACTGCCGCGTACGTTGCTGGCTGGAGGCAATCATGAAGACATTCATCTGCACACTTGCGCTGCTGATCGCATCAACTCTGGCAGCCCAACAAACACCGATCGATCAAATCACCGCCGCCGTCGACAAAGCCGCGGCCGAGGACAAATTCTCCGGCGTCGTCCTCGTCGCGAAAGATGGGACGCCGCTGCTGACGCGCGCGTGGGGCATGGCCGATCCCGTCAAAGGCATCGCCAACCGCGCCGATACGAAATTCAACCTCGGATCAATCAACAAAATCTTCACGCACGTCGCCGTCGGACAGCTCGCGGCGGCCGGCAAGCTGTCGCTGAGCGACACGATCGCCAAGCATCTGCCGGACCTGCCTGTACCATCCGCGGACAAGATCACCATCGAGCAACTGCTCCAGCATCGCTCCGGACTCGGCGACATCTTCGGACCGAAGTTCATGACCTCGCACGCATCGATTCGGAAACTCTCCGACTACGTGCCTCTCTTCGCGAATGCGCCACTTCAATTCGAGCCGGGCTCCGATCAAAAGTATTCGAACGCCGGCTTCGTCGTCCTCGGGCTGATCATCGAAAAGGTGTCCGGGCAGAGCTACTACGACTACATCCGCGATCACATCACCAAGCCCGCGGGCATGACCGACACTGCGTCGTATGCCGTCGATGAGAACGTGCCGAATCGCGCGATCGGACTGACAAAGCGCGGCCCTGACGGTCCGCTGCCGGCGCGGCAGAGCAACATCAACACGCTTCCCGCCAAACCGAGTTCGGCGGGCGGCGGCTACTCGACCGCGGCAGATCTGCTCCGTTTCTCGCAGGCGCTCCTCGCCGACAAACTGCTTCCGAAACGCTGGACCGACTGGGTCTTCAGCGGCAAACTCGATGGTCCCGGCCAGCGCAACATCGGTGTCGCCGGCGGCTCGCCCGGCGTGAACGCCGTTCTCGAAATCGCGCCGCCGTACACCGTCATTGTCATGTCGAACTTCGATCCGCCCGCGGCGATGGAAGTCGGCGCGGAGATCCGCAAGGTCCTCGGCATGGGCGGAGCGGAGCGCAGACAGCGCCGCGGCGCCGAGGGACCGGGCGAGGTAATGATCCGCGGCAAGGTGCAGCTTCCGATGGAGCTGACACGCCACGTGCCGGTCATCGAAGCGAAGGTCAACGGCAAAGGTCCGTTCCGATTCCAGGTCGATACCGGCTTTGGCGGCATGATCGAGGTCACTCCAACGGTCGCGAAGACACTGGAACTGCCCGTGATCGGCGAAACGATCGGAGGCGATCCGAGCGGAAAGAATCAGCGGACGATGCGTCTCTTCAGCGCCGAGTCGGTCGATGTCGGCGACGCGCATTTCGGCCAGGTCGAAGTCAGCGAGAGCGCGCCGCACTTCGAAGACATCGACGGCGTGATCGGTCTGCAACTCTTTAATGGTCTGATCGTGACCTTCGATTACCCGAACAGCCGCTTCAACGTCGACGGCGGCGGACTTCCGGCCGCGGATGGCGCGAAGATCCTGACGTATCGCGTCGAACACGGCGTTCCCAACATCGACATCGACGTGGCAGGCCAGAAAGTTAAGACCGACATCGACAGCGGCAGCCCCGCGCTCCTCTCGATGCCGCTGTCGCTCGCGAAGTCGCTGCCGCTCGCGAGCGAGCCGCAGGTCGTCGGCCACGGACGCACCGTCGGCAACGAGTTCGACATCTACGCCGCGCCGATGAAGGGCGACGTGCACGTCGGCGCAATCACGCTCACCGACCCGCGCGTTGATTTCGTCGATCTCTTCCCCGTCGCCAACCTCGGCTTCCGCTTCCTGAAGGATTACGTGGTCACGTTCGATCCCGCGAACCACCGGGTGCGGTTTGTGAAGTAACGTAGGACGTCGGGGGTCGGGAGTCGGGAGTCGAAGAAAAGGCCTTCGTTCTCTCCGACACCCGACTCCCGACTCCCTACACCCCGTATGCGAACCATCCGCAAGCAATACCCAGCGCTTCGCGACGACATCGGCGAGCTGCATACGTGGCGGCCGTTGCCGAATGATGAGATTCAGCAGATCGATCCGTTTCTGTTTCTCAATCATCACGGGCCACAGGTGTATCCGCCGCGGAATCGTGGATTGCCGTTTGGACCGCATCCGCATCGCGGGTTCGAGACGGTGACGTTCATCGTCGAAGGATCGCTGACACATCGCGATACGGGCGGACACGAAAGCGTGATCGAAACCGGCGGCGTGCAGTGGATGACGGCCGGACGCGGACTCGAACATGAAGAGGTTTCGCCGCCGGAGTTTCTCGAACGCGGCGGGCCGCTGGAAATCCTGCAGCTCTGGGTCAATCTGCCATCGCGTTTGAAATTCACCGAGCCGCGCTACGTCGGATTGCAGAAGGACGAGATTGCATCATTCGAAAACGGCGGCGTGACCGTCAATCTCATCTCCGGCGACTGGAGCGGACATCGCGGCCCGATCGAATCGCTGACGGACGTGCACATGATGACCGTCGCGCTGACGGCGGGAAACCGCATCGTGCTGCCGGCGCCGCGCGGACGGAACGTCTTCTTCTACATCGTCCGAGGGAAGCTGACGATTGGAGATGCGTTTCATCTCGTCGATTGGAACGATGACGGCGATGAGATCGAAGTCGAGGCGGATATGAAAAACACGGGGGACACGCTCATCCTCTTCGGTCACGCGAAGCCGTACGGCGAGCCGGTCGTCGCGCATGGTCCATTCGTCATGAACACGCGCGAAGAAATCGTGCAGGCGATTCGCGACTATCAGATGGGGAAGTTCGGCGCGTGATCAGCGAAGCGCGTTCGCGACCACGCCGCCGACCTGCTTGACCTGCTTGAGGAACGCCGAGGTCGAAAGCCAGCTCTGATCGGGGTAGTACGCGAAGACCGGACTGCCGCCGCGGATCGTGTCGATGATCTGCTGCGAAATCTCCGGACGCACCGCCGGGCATCCCCAACTGCGGCCGAGGCGGCCGAGAACTTTGACGGCCTCGTTGCTGACATACGACGCTCCGTGCAGCACGATGGCGCGGTCCCACGCCATGTCGTTCACGCCCTCTTCGAGTCCGCGCAGGCGCAGCGAGTAGCCGTTGCCGCCGTTGTACGTGTCCGCGGTGACGAAAAGGCCGAGGCTGGTGGCGAGGCTGCCGGGGCTGTTGGAGAAAAAGTTCGCGATGTTGCCGCCGCTCGATTTGCCGTGCGCGACGAGCTCGCGGAAGAGCAGCTTGTGTTTGGCGAGGTCGAAGATGAAGAGTCGCGGCTGCGATGACGGCAGCGAGTAATCGATGACCGTCAGCAGGTTGCGTTTCGGAATCAGTCCATTGTCCTCGGCGCGCGTCGCCGCGGCGAGCGCGAGCTTGAGGACGTCCGGCCGCAAACCGGGAGCCTGCGTGACGAGCGAAGTGATCTCAGCATCGGATGAGTCCGCCGCACGCATCGGCACAGCGAACGCGAGGGCTACGGCGATCGAAAGGAGCAGTCGCTTCATTGGGTTCCCGGTCGTCTTGGATTTGGACGCGGATGATAACAAATAACCGTCGAGAGTATTGCGAGAATGTGGTTCACCTCATGCAGTGGGGCGGATCGTGCGAATTGGCGCGTTTCTCCTCGCAGTCACCCTCGCCGCGACGGCGCACGCTGATGTTTTCCGCGTTCTCGACGATGACCGCGATGCCGCCCAGGCGCGCGTCGACATCATCCAGCAGGCCCAAAAAGAGATCGCTGCCGTCTACTTTCTTGCACACAACGACCGCATCACCATCACCGCGCTGGCGCTGCTGCGCGACGCGAAACGGCGCGGCGTTGGCAACGTGCGACTGATCGTCGACGCGAATTTTCAGCACATCCCGCGCGCCGTGCTCGCGCATTTGCGCGATGAAGGCGTCGAGGTCCGCGTCTATCACGCAATGACCTTCCGTCATCCGACCTGGCTCTTTCACCGGATGCACGAGAAGGTCGTGGTCGTCGACGGCGAACGCTACATCGCCGGCGGACGCAATCTCGCCGAGGAGTATTTCGGACTGCGCAAACGCAACTTCGTCGATCGCGATGTCTACGTCGACGGTCCCTCGGCCACCCAGGCGCAGAAGCGATTCGAAGATCTGTGGGGCAGCAGCGACGTCAGCGATCTCCGCGTTCGCGTTTCGGCCTCGGACAAAGTGAAAGCGTCACGGCTGCTCGATGACGCGGCGACCGGGAAGAAGCTCGATGGATTCATCGCGCTGAATACCGGCCGCAATTGGTCCGAAGGCCAGAAGAATGCCCAGGGCGTGCGCTTCCTCCACGATCCGCTCGCGGGCCAGCTGGGCGACCGCGTGGCCGATCAACTGGCTGAGGTCATCGACACCGCGAAATCGGAGATCGTCATCGAGTCGCCGTACCTCGTTCCTGGCGGATCGATGCTCAAGTTGCTCGAGAAAAAGCTCCACGAAGGCGTGCGCGTTCGAATCGTCACGAATTCGCTCCGCTCCTGCGACGGCGCGCTTCCGTTTGCCGGCTACATCAAATACCGCCGCCGCATGGTGCGCGACGGCATCGACCTTCGCGAATACCGCGGCCCCGACACGCTGCACGCGAAGACGCTGGTGATCGACGGAAAGACGATGCTGGTCGGCTCGTACAACATCGATCCGCGCTCCGCGAATCTGAACACCGAGGTGATGTGCGTGGCTGAGGACGAAACGCTGGCGCGCGAGCTCCTGGCGTCGATCGATCAACACATGAATCACGCATGGACGGTCGCCGCACGCGAACGGCGTCCGAGCGCGCCGCGCACGTGGCGGCTTCGCGCATGGGCGGCCCGGCTGGTGCTGCCGCTGCTCGAAGGGCAGTTGTAAATCCGCTACGGCGTGCGAACGCGCATGGCCGGATCGCCAAAGAGGATGAACGTGCGGCGGATGTCGGGCGTGAAAGAGCCGCGCTGCGCCGCGGCGACGGCGTCGCCGAGGCGGATGTCGCCGCCGGCGAGGAGCGCGTGGAGCAACGCTTCGTCGGCCGGGAGTTGCGTCTCGGGACTGGTCAGCGCCGATGAGGCCCACACCGCGACCGCACCGTTCGGCGCGCGTTGAAGAGTCTCGGCCAGACTGTCGGTGTAGAGGTCGTGGAAGTAGCCGTTGAGGCAGGTCATGGCCAGGACGATCGGCGTACGACCAGCCGGAAGAGTGCCGACGTCGGCGCGCCCGAAGAACGAGGTGTTGCTCCAGATTTCGACCGAGCCGTGTCCGACGTAGTTGACGAGCAACGCGTCATCGAAAGCACTCAAGAGTTGCTGGCGCGCGGACGGCCCGCCGCTCGCCGCGACGTTGATGTCGACCACGTCGAAGCCGGCCGGAATGCCGTTCTCGAGCGCGACACTGTTGGCGTGAAAGTCGAGAGCCGCATCGGCGTCGCTGACCAGCACGACCTTTCGCGACGGCGGCTGCGGATTTGTCTCGTACGCGACGATCTTCGCAACCTCGGCGGCGACATCGCCGGACACGCGCGCGGACAGCCGGCCGATCGGGATGTCGGGCGCGCCGTCGTCATCGAAATCGGTGAACCAGGTGTCGGAGGCGGTCAGGAGGAGATCGGACATTAGGAGCTTCGTCGGAACGAAATCGAAATCGCCGAGGCCGAGGTAGACCCGCTCGTCGAAGCTGCCGTCGCCGACGAGAAGCACATAGCGCGGCGGCGTCTGCCAGCGCTTCGCAGTGGTGAGAAATGAGCGGATCGCCTGCGGATCCTTCGCGCCGTAGTTGAACTCGTCGTAAACGTCGTCGATGTTTGCGACGATGACGCTCAGGCCCTGCGACTGCCGCAATTTCACGAGTGGATCGAGCGCGGCAATGAACGAGGGATGGCTGATGATGACGACGTCCGCGCCCGCCGCGGCGGCAAGCGAGGACGGCTCGTTGCGAACGATGGACGCTGGCGGCGCGAGCTTCGACGACGCGATGGCCAGAATCGTTCGCGGACCGTTTGGCGGCGCGATGAATGTGACCTGGCCGTTTTCGGCATGCAGCGGCACGATGCGAATGGGCATGCGTTCGTCAGTGATGTCGACGATCTGAATGTCGTTGGTATCAAACCCCGAGATCGTAGTTTGCGCGCCGCCGTCGACGACCGCGAGCAACCGATCGTCATCGGCGGCGAGCGTGTGCGGATAGGTGATGGCGACGGAGACGATGACGCTAGCATCCACATCGCCGTTCACCGCCGCGAACGAGAGCGTATTGCCGCCCTCGGTGAGCAACGACGTGGCGACGTCGAAGGTGGCCGTCGCACGCGACAACGCCGCGAAGGTCATCTCGCCGATCTGCTGACCGTTCAGCGATACGAACACGTGATGTTCACCCTCGGATCCGATATCGCTCGATCCCTGCAGGTTGACTGTGACCTTTGCCGACGCACCCGCGGGATCGAGATGGCGAAGTTGCAGCGTCTGCGTGGTCGGTTTCGTCGCGTCAGTCGACACGAGCGGGCCGACGAAATTGTCCGGCGTGGCGTCGGCGGCGAACGTTACGAAGTAGACCTTTTCGCTGCGTTCGGCGGTGGCCAGGAAATTCGTACGCGTGCTCACCGGAGCGGATACGAGCGACGCGGAAGCCATCTGCAAGCTGCTTCCGTTTGAGGCAGCGAGCCAGTAGATGCGCGTCGCCGTCGATGCCGTATCGAGCGCGCGGCCGTAGAAGAGAATCGCGTCGCCGTCGATGGAGAGAGGGACTTCCAGCCCATCGGCGAAGAGGTGGAACGATTGCAGATCCGCGTCCGCCGCTAGACCAAGTTCGGCGCGCGTGACGCGATACAGACCATCCGAGGCAACGCCGATCTTGATCGCATCGGACGCGGCAAGCTCTTTCTGCTTTTTCATCGCGTCGGCGAAGGGAACGATGGCGCGGCGACGATCACCGCTCGCGGCCTCCATCGTCACTGGCCGCAGCCGCGAACGAACGGCAACGCCGTTGTGCTGACTCGGATCGCTGAACGTTTGCGAAAGACTCAGGCGCGGGTCGATGCTCCCCGACCGCGGCGCAAACGGACCGTGCCAGACGCCATGGCCGTGCAGATCGACGTCTTCGATCCACCACGCCTTCGCGGTCTTCGCGCGCGGATCGCTGTCGATCCAGCGATAGGAGTTGCCGGCCGGCAGCGACGCTCCTGACACCATGAAGGCCGCTCCGGCGATGAGTCCTCGCGAAGCCGGCACGCGGCGGCTGTTGCCGTCGTCGCGCACGATGCGGAAGCCGAGGTTCTGCACCTCGCGCGCGGTCGACCACTCGAGGAGAGTGCGGCCGGCATCACGCGTGACGACCGCATCTAGGCGATCGACGGCTGTCGGTGAGAAAGTCGACGCAAAGAAAGTGTCGGTGATCGTCTGCGCGGCCGCGTTGCTCTGCATGGCGAGCGCGACGCTGCCTGTGGCAGTGACGGTGTTGTCCGCGCTCGACGCCACCGTGACGCCATTGATCGTCACCGACTTGGAAGCGTTCTTCAGCGACAGCGCGATCTCGATCGGAGTGTTGACCGTGACGGCGACGGTGGCCGTAGCGATCGTGGTCGGAGCGCCGCCGCCCCATCGAGACAGCGTTAGGTTGTTCGCTCCGCTCGCCACCAGCCGCACCGAGTAGGCCTGAAGAAGGCTGACGGACGCGCGCCCGAAGAGGTCGATGAAGTTGTTCGTGCTCGTATTTGTGAACGTCACCGTGACGCCCACGACGACCTCGGCGGCGGGAGCGACGGTCGCGTTCGTGTAGACGCTCCAGTCAGTAGCCGCGACATTTCGGGCGTTGTCGGCCGCGGCGTTGAGAGTGATGCCGCTGCCGCCGGCCTGCCGTGCCCACGCGCCGCCGGTGTTCGGCAGGTGCGCTTCCAACATCGTGTTCGCACCGACTGTGAACTGGTCGAATACGAAGACGGTCTGGGCAGCAGTCGGCAGAGAGACAGTGAGTGCGGCCGCGCAGAGTACTGCCGTTGGAAGACGTCGGAGCATCGTTATTTGTAGATACAACGCGTTCCAATGTCGGTCTACTTCCGGCGATGAGACGTGTCGTTGCACAATGGCTCAGCCGTTTTCGTACGGATGAGGCTACCTGCCGTCATTCAATGCAAAATCCACTCCGCGGCGCGTGATCTAATTCCGGCCCCATGTACGAACACCGTACCGATCGCCTCCTGACGCGCATGCAGTTCGCGCGGCGGGTCATCGGCCACTTCGGCTATTCGATCCTGGCCTGTGCGATCGCGTTGGGTGCGGGAGTGGCCGGCTATCACTTCATCGGCGGCCTGAAGTGGGTCGATTCGCTCCTGAACGCGTCGATGATCCTCGGCGGTATGGGTCCGGTCGACCCGCTGCAGACCAACGCCGCAAAGGTCTTCGCCTCGCTCTACGCTCTCTTCTCCGGCCTGGTCTTCATCGGAGTCCTCGGCCTGCTCCTCGCGCCGTTCATTCATCGCGTGATGCACAAGCTGCACATGGATTACCAGGACGATTCGAAGTAGTGGCGCTCACGGCGACGATGTACCGCTTCACGGTCCAACTCTCGGACGTCGACCGCGGCGTCTACGAGACGTTCGAGTTGCATGTCGCGCGACAGCCATCCGAGACTGCCGAGTACATGCTGACGCGCGTGCTCGCCTACTGCCTCGAATATGGAGAAGGAATAGCTCTGACCGAGGGGGTTGCATCAGGCGATGAGCCGGCGGTGCTGGTGCGCGATCTCACCGGACGCATCACCGCCTGGATCGAAGTCGGCGCGCCGGATGCCGATCGTTTGCATCGCGGCAGCAAACTGGCCGGCCGCGCTGCCATCTACACGCATCGCGATCCGACGATGGTGCTCAATCAACTCGCCGGAAAGAAGATCCACGGCGGCGACGACATTCGCATCTACACCTTCGGCCGCGGCTTCATCGAACGCGTCGCCGAAATTCTGCCGCGCCGCGCAGCGCTCTCGTTAACGATCACCGAACGCCAGCTCTACCTCGACGTCGATGACCAGTCGTTCTCGACGACGGTCGAAGAACGGAGAGTGGGATGAGCTACTGCGACATCGCGCCGGGTCATCCGTTTCACGGGCCGTATCACGACGACGAATACGGCTTCCCGATCGCCGACGACAACGCGCTTTTCGAGCGCCTCGTGCTGGAGATCAATCAAGCCGGCCTGTCATGGCTGACGATCCTGAAAAAGCGCGAGAACTTTCGCGACGCCTTCGCCGATTTCGACGTCGATCGCGTGGCGCGCTTCACGGACAAACGCCGCGAACGCCTGCTCAACGACGCCGGCATCATTCGCAATCGCCTCAAGATCGACGCGGCGATCGAGAATGCGCGCCGCATCATCCAACTCCGCAAATCGCACGGTGGATTCGCCGCCTGGCTCGACGCGCATCACCCGCGCTCGAAAGACGAATGGGTGCGCCTGTTCAAGAAAACCTTCGTCTTCACCGGCGGCGAGATCACCGGCTCCTTCCTCCTGAGCTGCGGCTACCTCGAAGGCGCGCACGATCAGTCGTGCCCCGTCTTCGCGAAAATCGCGAAGCTCGATCCGCCATGGATGCGGCCGGCCGTCTCCGCGCGCAAAGCGCGGCGCTAAGATTGTTGAGCGCAGCTTCGCGCGTGGCAGAATACGAACATGCCGTCCGGCCGTGACAGACGTCGTTCCGAGCGCTTTCCGACGGCGTCGATTCCGGTGCAGCTTTCGGACATCGACGGCGAGTTGATCGACCTCAGTCTCAGCGGCGCGGCGGTCATCCATCGCTCGCCCATCAATGCCGGCGCGCCGGCCACGCTGGTCTTCCCCAGCTACGGCGGCATTTACATCCCGTGCAAAGTTCTGCGTTCGCTCGTGCAGGTGCGGCGCGCGGGTGATGGGCCGGAGTACGTGTTCCGATCCGCGATTTCCTTCGCCGACATGGAGCCGGAGCAGCGCGATCCGTTGCGCGAGTTCCTGCAGATCCAGATCGCGCGGCTGAAAGAGAAGCAGGACGAAGCGGCAGCGGCGGAGTTGTAACTTACTTCGTCGCGCTGTACTCGCTGAACATCCCCAGCTCCACGTGGCGGTTTACATCGCTGAATCCAGCGCCGCGCAGCGCGTCGAGGATCACGGACGGCCGCACGCAATCGCGCGTCGTGGCCCAGTAGTACGCGAGCATCCGTCCGACTTTGCGGTCGCGCGCGATCACCGTCGCCAGCGCCGGGACGATGCCTCCCATGTACGCGCCGAGGAAGGTGCGGGCGGCGCGCGACTCGGGGGCAGTGATTTCGAGGATCAGCATCCGGCCGCCGGGACGGAGGACGCGCCGGCATTCGCGGAAGACGATGTCGAGGTCGGCGAAGTGGCGCATGGCGAAACCGATGCTGATCATGTCGAACGACTCGTCGCGGAACGGAAGATGTTCACCGCCGCCTTCGACGAGGGAGAAGCGCACCTTCGGGCGGCCGGCGATCAGCATGCCGATCGATGGATCCATGCCGACGATCGCATTGGCATCGCCGGTGATCTTCGTCGCCGCGCGCGCGACGACGCCGGTCCCGGTGGCGACGTCGAGCAGGCGCTGACCTTTTGCCAGTCCCGCCCGTTCGAGAGCCTGTCGCCGGTACATGCCACCCGAGCCGAAGCTGAGGAACGCAACCGACCAGTCGTACCACGGCGCAGTGTCGTCGAAGAGATCGCGGACAAAGTGCTCGCGCTCTTCGGGCGCATCGTAGTAATCGGCGAGTGGAGGATGCGGAACGACTGGCGTCAACGCGGGCTCCCCATGGCTTCGAAAATCGTGTCGACGCTGCGCGTGTCGCCGCGGGCATACGCATCGTCGATGCCCTTTACGTAATCATCGATCGAACGCGCGAAGACGCGGTCGTTGCCGCCTTTGGCCTCTTTCGTTTTCTCGTGGCCGAGGAGCGTGCGGACGTAGAGCGCCTTATCGTTTGCGGACATTGATTGCCATTGTGCGCGATCGATGTTGGTGCGGTGGCAGGCGAGGATGAGGAGGAGAAGCAGCGCTGTCAGTGCGAGGCGGAGTGGCTTGTCATCCTGAGCCTGCCGGAGGCACGGAGCCGCAGGCGGAGATGCCGGAGGACGGCGAAGGATCTCAAGCTTCCCAAGTCCGGCTGAAACCCACTGGGATTCAACACCGGTTGGGAAGCTTGAGATCCTTCGACCGTCCTCCGGCGTTCCGCGCTTCGCGACTCCCGGCTCCGGCGGTTCTGGATGACAGCTCACCGCGCCCGCTTCCCTCATTCTCTCCGCCACCGTTGCGCGATCGGCATCTGACGTCCGCTGCCGAATGCTTTGTTCGAGACGCGCAGCGTCGGCGCGGCCTGGCGGCGTTTGAATTCGTTCGCGTCGACGAGTTTCAGAACGCGCAGGACGAGCTCGCGATCGAAGCCCGCGGCGACGATCGCATCGACCTCCAGCCATTCTTCGATGTAGAGCTTGAGGATTCCGTCGAGGACGTCGTACGGCGGCAGCGAGTCCTGGTCGGTCTGATTCGGACGCAGCTCGGCCGATGGCGCCTTCGTGATTGACGACTCCGGGATCACCACGCGGTCGCGGTTCAGCCAGCGCGCCACGCGGTACACCATCGTCTTGTAAACGTCGCCGAGGAGCGCCAGGCCGCCCGCCATGTCGCCGTAGAGCGTGCAGTAGCCGACCGCCATCTCCGATTTGTTGCCGGTGGAAACGACCATCGCGCCGGTGCGATTCGACCACGCCATGAGGATGTTGCCGCGGATGCGCGCTTGCGCATTTTCATTCGTCAGATCGAATTTCTCGTCGCCGAAGAGCGCGTTGAACGCAGCTTCGTACGGCTGATAAATCGGCGAGATTGGCACGACGTGAAAGGCGATGCCGAGGTTCTCGGCGAGAACGCGCGCGTCATCGATCGAGCCTTGCGACGAAAACTGCGACGGCATGGCGATGCCCGTGACGTGATCCGCGCCGAGCGCTTCGACGGCGATGGCGGCGGTCACGGCGGAGTCGATGCCGCCGGAGAGGCCGATGACGACGTCCTTGAAACCGCATTTGCGGATGTAGTCGCGCAGTCCGAGGATCAGCGCGGCGCCGATTTCTTCATTTTCTTCGAGCGAGAGAACCGACTCGCATGGCGAGCCGTGAAGCTGCACGAGCGTGTTGTGCTCCTCGAACGCCGGCGCGCAGAAAATCGTCTGACCCTTCGCATCGATCACGATCGACGAGCCGTCGAAGAGCAACTCGTCATTGCCGCCGACCTGGTTCACGTACACGAGCGGCACGTCGTAACGCGTGGCAATGCGCGAGAAAAGTTCGTAGCGCGAGCGCCGCTTGCCGCTGTTGAACGGCGACGCCGAAATGTTGAGGATGACCTGCGCTCCCTGCCGCGCCAGCTCGTCGATCGGATTGCGGCAGTAGATCTTGATGCCCAGGACTTCGTCGTCGAACCAGAAATCCTCGCAGATGGCGATGCCGGCTTTCACTCCGGCGATCTCGACGACGCCGACGCTGCGTCCCGGCTCGAAGTAACGCAATTCGTCGAAGACGTCGTACGTCGGCAGCAGCGACTTGTGCTGCTCGAGAATGATCTTGCCGTTGCGCGCGGCGATGGCAGCGTTGTGCAGCGGCTTGCCGCACCACGACGCGCTGCGCGTGATGCAGCCGAAGATGAGCGTGGTATCGCCGGTCATCGCCGCGAGTTCATCGCGCGTTCGCAGCGCAGCGTCGACGAAGATTTCGCGATCGAGCAGATCGCGCGGCGGATATCCGGTCACCGCCAGCTCCGGCACCAGCACGACATCCGCCCCCGCCCCGACCCCCTCCGCATACGCCCGCCGGATCAACTCGGCATTCGCCGCCAGCGCGCCGACGGTGGGATTCAACTGAGCGATGTAGATTTTCATGCGCCGCAGGCGATTCTATCGTGCGCGCGCAGCGCCTCGCACCGGAGCGCTGGCGTCCCGCCGGCTGGCTCGGCTGCGTCCTCGCTGCCGAATGGGAGGCCGTGGCGAATGTTGAGTCTCGCTGCGACTCTGCCGGCTTGGCGGCGGGACGCCAACGCTCCGTTTCGTCTGCAAGCGTAGTGCGGACGTCTCGTCTGCATCCGGCGGGCGTCCTCGCCCGGCGGGGGTTTCTGGGATTCAATCAGCGGTCGCGCAATGACTCACGAAACCACCGCCGGGCGAGACGCCACGGCGGACGCAGACGAGACGTCCGCACTACGCCGTCAACACCTCGTACGTCGCGCGCGCGATCTCCAGCTCCTCGTTGGTCGGAATCACCCACACGCCCACCCTCCCCGCGCTGATGCGGCGTTCGTCGGTGCGCGGCGCGCGATTCGCGGCGTCATCGAGGATCACACCGAGGAAGGCGAGGCGGTCGCAGATTCGCTGGCGCATCGACGCGGAGTGCTCGCCGATGCCGGCGGTGAAGGCGATCGCGTCGACGCCGTCGAGCGCGGCGCAGTAGCTGGCGATGTACTTCGCGGCACGGTAGGCGAAGACGTCGAGCGCGAGTTGCGCGTTGGGATCGGATGACGCTTCCAGCTCCCGCACGTCGCCGCTGATTCCGGAGAGGCCGCGTAATCCGCAGCGGTGATTGAGCAGATCGTCGAGGTCAATCGCGCCGTCGCGCAATAGATAAAGGATGGCGCCGGGATCGAGATCGCCGGCGCGCGTTCCCATCACCAGCCCTTCCATCGGCGTGAAGCCCATGCTCGTGTCGATGCTGCGGCCCCCGCGGATGGCGCAGACACTGGCGCCGTTGCCGAGGTGAGCGACGATGAGTTTGTCGCCGGCGTTGAGGGCGTGCAGGCGCTTGGAAACGTACGAATAGGAAATGCCGTGGAAGCCGTAGCGGCGAATGCCGAGGTCTTGCGGAATCGCGTAGGTCGATGCGACCGTCGGCAGCGTGCGATGAAACGAGGTGTCGAAAACCGCCACGATGGGAATGCCGTGTCGCTCGCGACGAACATCCTCGATCGCCTTGACCGCGAGCGGATTGTGCAGCGGAGCAAGTGCGGACAGCTTGCCGATTTCGTCGAGCACCGCATCATCAACAATCGCCGGAGTTTCGAATCTCGATCCGCCGTGTACGACACGAACGCCGACGGCATCGACCTCTTCCTCGGCCGTGCGTTTCTCGCCCGGCATCTCGTACGTCGCCGACTTCATCGATGAACTGCCGGGATTCAGCACAAGGATCTTCATGACAACGGCTTCCTGAAACATCGCAGGATCGCAGTTTCCTCGAAACCGAGTGCACGATGCGCCGCCGCGCTCGACACGTTGTCCGCCTCGGTATCGGACGCGATCTCCGAGCATCCCTGCGAACGCGCCCAATCTTCCGCGGCCCGAATCAGCGAAGCGCCAACGCCAGTTCCTCGCGCAGCCGGTTCGACATACCACCCTTCCACGAACGCCACGCGATCCGTCTCGCAACCTTCGGCATACGGCCGGATCGAAAGCTCGACGAAGCCGATCGCATCGCCATCAAACGCGATCAACACCTCGAGCGGCTCGCGAACCTCGGCCGCAAAGTAGCGGTCGATCTCGTATCCGTGATCCTCCGCCGGCCAGAGCGCGTCGCGCATGCGCAGCCAGGAGCCTCGATCGTCGCGTCTGACGGGGCGGATGAACATCGGCGTTCTTTATACTCTCGCCGTCCATGACGAAACTGCACTGATGCCCGGAAAAATCGAACTCTTCCTGGGCGACATCACAACGCTCACCGCGGACGCAATCGTCAATGCCGCGAATCCCGGCTTGACGCCCGGCGGCGCCGTCGGCCTGGCCATTCATCGTGCGGCCGGGCCGGAACTGAAAGAGGAATGCATGAGCCTCAGCCGCGGCTGCCATCCCGGCGACGCCGTCATTACCGGCGCATACCGCCTCTCCGCGAAGTACGTGATCCATGCCGTCGGAGCGTCGTGGCATGGCGGAGACAAAGGAGAATGCGAGCAACTCGCGCGTACCTACGGACGCTGCTTTGCACTCGCAAAGGAGTATGGCCTTCGCACGATGGCCTTCCCCGCGATCAGTTGCGGACTGTACAGCTTTCCGCCGCTGCTCGGAGCGCAGATCGCCATCCGCGAGACCGCTGCGGCGTTGCAGCGATCGGACTCAATCGAAAAGGTAACCTTCGCGCTATTCACCGCTGATCTATACGCAGCGTTTGAGCGGGCTTTGAATGAGTGAACCAGAGAAGCTGCGCGTTTCCGGCCTTGAAAAATAGCGTCCGGGCGGCCGCTTCAGGTCGACGCGGTCATCGCCGAACGAACTGTCCGATTAGCCGCGATCAGTCTCGCACCATACGGCCGTATCGAAAGCTCGACGAAGCCGATCGCTTTCTCATCAAACACCATCAGCACCTCCAGCGGCTCGCGAACCTCGGCCGCAACGAAGCGATCGATCTCGGGCGTATGGTCCTTCCGGCCACATCGCATCGCGCAGCCAGTCTCGATCGTCGCGATTGGCGGGGCGGATGAACATCGGCGTTCTTTATACTCTCGCCGCCCATGGCCAAAACGATCTTCTGCTTGCTGGCTCTTCTGGCTGCGAACGCAATGGCCGCCGACACGGCCGCCTCGGTCGCGCAACTCGTGAACGAACCGAACGCGGACAGCATCGCCGCGCGCGTCGGAGCGGCACTCGCCGCGAACGACAGCGTCACGCGCGCAGCCGCAGCGCGCGTCGCCCTCGTGCGAGGGTTAACAAGCGTCCTGCCGCAACTTCGTACGGCGATCGCGACGGAAAGCGACCCCGACGCCGCGCGCGAAGAAGTGCGCGCGCTCGTCATCGTTGGCGACGCTGCCGACGTCAACCTCGCACGCGACGCCACCCGAAAACTTCCGCCGGCGATCGATGACGTCATCGCCACGGCCGTGTCGCGCCGCCCCGATGCATTCGAAATCTACGCCGCCAATCTTCGCGAGCACGGCTACGTCCCCGACCCCGCCTTCTTCACGCAAGCACTCTGGCGCCGTCCGGCGGCTGCAGTGGGCGACGGCTCGCGCCTCCTCGGCCAACGCGACGCTGCCGGCTGGCGTGCGTTGTTGACGTCGATCCGCGAGTCGCACCTGGTCATGCCGCCCGGCGTCCTCGGGGCCTCGCTCAACATGCCGGTCGAAGACATTCGCACTGCCTCGGTCTGGTACCTGGTCCGTTTGTATGTGCCCGATCCGACTCTGATTCACGAAAGCGTCCGCGCAGTGCTGGCCGCGCCGAAAGAAGAAGCGAGCACGCGCGAGGCGTTCGGACGCGAGCTGCTGCGGCGCATGCTCGGCGCCGAACGCAAAGACGATCCGCGCTGGCTGGAATGGCTGCAGACCGCAGAAGCCGATCCGCTGCTGGGAAATGACGAGGCGCTGTTCCTGTACTTCACCGACAAAGAGTTCCAGGTGCGCAAGAACCATTGCGGCATCGCTTCGAATGATTGCCGGCTGCCAACGATGCGGCCGACAAAGAGAACGATTCCGTCCACCGCGGTCGCGCCGCCAGCCTACTTTCTTCCGAGCGTGCTGCCTCGTGGATTGGCCGGCGCCCTCGTTGCCGAGTCGCATTGCAACGGCGAGTGGTTGGCTCTGGCCGGCGCCGTCAGCGATATCGCCGGCCGCGTGCAAAGCGTCGACATAAAACGCATTCAGATGGATAACGCGTGTGAGAAGGCGGTCACGACGTTGATGCGGCTGTCGCTGGCGACGCCACCATCGATCGACGCGCCGCTGACAAGCGCGAATATCATTCTCGTTCACGGCCGCAAACAGGCGCCGTGCCTCGACGAGGCTCCGTTGGCGACAGTGACGGAGTCCGGGATACACCAGGTCGGTGGCGACATCGCCGCGCCGATCATCAAACACCGCGTTGAGCCGCTGTTCCCGGAATCGGCGCGCCGCGCAATGGCCAGCGGAACGAATGTATTGGTCATCGTCAGTTGCATCATTACGCGCGAAGGCTGCGTCCGCGCCGTCAATCTCCTCTTGCAGTCGCCATTCCCCGCATTGAACGGCGCCGCACTGCAGGCCATCTCACAGTGGACCTTTGAACCGGGCCGCCTCCACGGCGAGCCAGTGGACGTCGAGTTCAATTTGACTGTGAATTTCAAGATCCCCTGATCAAAGCAGCCACGCGTAGCCGATTTTGAGGAACAGCGTCCTATCGGCGCGTTTCAGATCGACGCGATCATCGCCGAAGGAACTGTCCGAGTAACCCAAGTAAAAGACTGTTTGCGGGTTGATCTTGTACGAGAAGAGCAATTGCGTGAAGAGATCCTTCGACTTGCGATCGACGGAAAAACGATAGAGCGACGGATCACGCGTTACATCGCTCAATTGCACAATGGCCCGCGCCAACGTGCGAATGTTGAAGTGATACACGATCGTAGTCTGGGTCAGGTTCGCTGTGAAGAGGCGCCCGCCGGCGACGTCCAGCCGCTGAAACGTGTGATCGAAAGCCGCCGACAAACGACGCCCGAGGTTCAGCTCCATTCCAGGCTCCGCCACGAGGACGTCGCCTTGCCGCTCATTTGAGAAATCAATTGTCTTTCCGCCTCGGACCTGTAAGTAGCCGTAAAAACTCGCGGAAGGGCGGCCTTCGACGTAGAAGTTCCAGCGCGGATTGTTGTAGTAGACGCCGCGGAAATACTCGCGGTTTGGCGAGTATGTGGCCTGCAACAAGGTCTGCCGCGTACCCTGATACGTCACCTGAAAATCTTTGCCGTTCTCCTTAATCGTGCCTGTGCTGTCGGTAGTCCAATCCGCGCCGGCGAAAAACTGTAGCTTCGTGTACCACTGGCCCGGTTTTCCCCAGAAGGTTCGCTGGATAAAGCCGCTCGGTTGTTTGGTATCGACTCTTGTGACGAAACCGGCGTCGCTGCGAAACAGCGGCCCGAGGTCCGAGTAGCGGATGGCCCATTGCCAATCGCGCGCGCTGTGGTTCCACCGGATGCTCAGAGCGTCGTCCGAGAAGTTGCCGGCGGGCTGGAAGTTCCTCGCGGCGACGGCGGCCGGATATTCAGTTGCACTGCGCAAATATTGAAACGTCACCGAATCCGCCTGCGTAAAGCGGAACAGACCGTCGATCCCCGACACTGCATTGGAGTAGCCATCAGCGGAACGGCCCGTAAAGAGCACGCCGATCGACGACGTCTTGCCGACGTCGCGCCGGTAGCGGGCCACGACCGCGTTCACGTTCTGATCGATCGAATCGAGGCCGGAGCCGTCGTAGCTCGGAAAGATCAAATTGTTGATGCGGTCTCTGGTGACGACGGCGCCGAATGCATTCTTGTCCTCCTTCCCCGTCACCTTGATGCCGAGGTCCGGATTCGCGACGGTGCGGGTGAAGACCGCGTCGATCGGCGTGGAGAAAAAGTCTGCGCCCTCGAGGAAGAACGGCCGTTTTTCGGGAAAGAACAGCGCGAACTGCTGGTTCTCCGCCAGCTGCGCGGCGTCGGCTTCCACCTGCGAAAAGTCGGGATTCACCGCCGCGGATACGGTGACGTTCGGAGTGACTCCCCATCGCATCGAAAGGCCGGGATCGACCTTGGCGTCGCCGGCTTTGAGCGGGCCATCGGGAAAATCCGCGCGCTCAGCAGTCTGGTGCGCGGTGATGGTCGGATCGAGCTCGAGGTTGCGACCCGGCCGCAGGTCGCGGAATCCCGTCAGCTTATCGAACTGACAGATCAGACAGCTCGCGCCGCGGTCGGTGGGCATCGTGCGCAAGCGATGCCGGTCGTCGCGCGGCCAGTCGCGCGAAGCCATGAAGCCCCAGGTCTGCACGCCGGAGCCGCGCGGGAATCGCAGTTGCGTGAACGAGATCGCGATCTCGACGACGTACCCGTCGGCCGTGATCCGCCCCTCCGACGCCCAGATCGCGTTCCACGACCAATCCTCGGAACCATCGACGTCGCTGTTGGTGGCGTCCATCTGCACACCGAGCGGATTGACGCGAAACTGAAAGGCGCGCCGCTGATCATTGAACGTGTCGATCATGAAGCCGACGGTGTCGTCGCTGAAGGGGATGTCACGGTCCGTCAGATGCGCGCTGATGGCCGCGGGCTTCGCATCGTAGGCGCGGAATCCGACGTACAGGTTCTGGCGATCGAACGTGAGCAGAACGTCCGTTTTCGTAGGCGGCGGAAGGTTGTCCCCCGGATTCCATTCATACGCGAGCGGGATCGTGGTCGCGGTTTTCCAGGCCTCTTCGTCGAGACTTCCGTCGACGTGAATCGGTCCGCTGGCCTCATGAATCTCGAACGTCGACGCCTGCCGCTGTTTGGGCACCGGCGTGTCTGCCGCGGCCATGCCGCTTGACAGAAGGCCAATTACCGCGAGTCCGATCACCACACGCATATCTATCCCCTCACAATCGTGGTTGCTAATGGTACTTGGACGTACCAGGGAAGAAACGGTTGGTTGAACGCAGCGGAGCGGCAGATGTTGTAGAAGGACACACAGGCCTGCCCAAGCCAGCGCTTTAATTTACTCCGCCACAATTGTCGTCCGCGCGAATGCTGTAGTGTTGCCGACCTGATCGACAACTCCGATCGAGAGAACGTTACGGCCAGGGGCGACCGTAAGCATGGCCGTCCAGACGATCGGTTCCTTCCGGAACTCGGCTTCAGCCGCGGGGCTCATCCCAACCGGCTGTGAACTCATCGACACGGTCGACAACGCGCCCTGCGGACTCCCCACCGCGATGTAAACGGTGAACCCGCCGACCAGCCGGTCCTCTCCTTTCGGCAGAAGCGCGACGGTGGAAGGCATCGACACTTCGAGCGGAACTTTGAAGTTGCGGCCATCGCGTTCCGGCTTGCCGGTTCTCACGCTGACGTTCCAGTTGCCGCGCGGACGCGGTGCGAAGATGTTCGCTACCACGCGATCCTTCATCTGATCATCGAAGCTCTTGATCGCGTATCCCTGCCGGGCGCGGACGGTGTACTCGCGATTCCTGGCCTTTACTGTGATCGATCGATCGCCCGTGAGGTCGCTCGACGGCCGATAGCCGAGCGAATAGTAGGAGTCGAGGTCGCGAGCCACCGTCGCAAACGCATCGTCGAAGTTGACCCGCCCTGTGACCGCAACGCCGCCGGTTTTCGCGGCCAGCATCTGAAACGCGGCATCCGTGTTCTGTCGATCGAGCTCCATCCCGCCTTCCATCGGAACCGTCCTGGCGTTCTCGATCGGCATCGGGTTTGTCAGCACCGCAGCGTCGAGGAGGTACATCGCGACGCCCTGCGCGTTCGCCGTGCGTGCCAGCTCGTCAAGCACTTCCTTCTGCTTTCGTGTCTCTTCGGTCGGTCTCGCCATCGCGAAATCGAAGCCGCGCATCCGTGACGCGAAGAGCTGATTGGCCCAGATGTACATGTCATAGCCGGGGCGCTCGGGCAGCCGCGTGCTCGCCAGCACGAGAACCTTTTTCCCTTCCATGCCGGCCATAGTGGTGATCGCGAGGCTCATCGCGTTTGTCAGCTGTTTGGACGCCAGGGTCGCCTTCATGGCGGCGGCGCGAACTTCGCCGATGCATTCTTCATAGCCGCCGTGAGGTTGATCCAGGGCGCGGATGCAGTGCTTCTGCACACGTCCGAGGTCGGTGCTGATGGCGTCCGGTGAGCTGAGGCCTCTCAATCGATCGGCGGCGTTCTTCAGCGCGGTTTTGTCGGAGGTCAGCGCCTGCAGGATTTGAATGCCGTTGTTCCAACTGACCACCGACGCTTCATCTCCAGTGCGGAGCTGCTGCTCGATGAATCTCTTCATCGATTCCACCACCTGATCACGGATCATCGGATGGAGCGAGTCATTGTCGATGAAGAAGACGAACCTACGCGGCGGTGCCTCCATCGGTGTCGTCTCCTGTGCCGTCGCTGCCAGCGTCATGGCGGTGGCGCGCACTTCGGAGAAGTTGGTGATCTTCTGCGGCCTCTGCTCCTCGAAGATCTCGAAGTCGTCACTTGTAAGTCCGGTGACGTGCTTTCCGGTGCGGTCGGTGACTACGACGTCGACGTTGACCACGACGACTTTGATCGATTCAGAGAGCGTTTGCGCCGAAAGCGGAACAGCGAGGCAGAGGATGAGTAGTAGGGCGGCCGCTGAGCGCATTGGATGGTCCGTCGTTGCGCCGCGAGCGTAGCACGGTTGGAGCGGCCGTTCACTGCTCGAAAGGCTAACGGCGGGGCCGAGAAGCAGAGGCCTACTCAGCTCCTTGCCGCGGAAGTGCGCGCCGTTGCGAGGTGCTTTAGCGGCCATATGACAAGATGCCGTTGAAGCTCTTTCTAACTTTTCCCTTTGTAACAGTGACGAGAACTTTGTAGACCCCATCTAGAACGTTATTTTCGGTTCAGGGCTCACCCGGAAGATACGTTTTTTCTATGAGTCGGGGATGGCTGATTTGAACGCTCAGTCCCTCACCGGCAAAAGAACCGACGAAATAGTGCGGCTTCCGCTTTTGGGATACTTTCTTTAACCGGAACTCCTTGCCGTTTACACCGATAAAGTACTCCTTCTCGCTACATCTATCGGTGAAGAAATTGAATTCCCTGAACAGTGCAGAATTTTCAATGCACTTCTTTGCGGCGGCCTCATCAGAGTTAGCCTCAGAGCAGTATTTTTTATAGAACTGCTCTACGGAACTCGTTCGTGTCGCACTTATACGTGCCGCAACACAATCGCCGGTGTTCACTGGTGAAAGCCATAGCTGATGCTCTGCGAATGCAGCTTGAATGAACAGCAAACCCAGCATCATCGTTTGAAGCATCCCAGTTTCTCCTCAGTCGGCGTAAGCACCCTGACTCCCTACCCCCCACCCCTTCCAACCGCCTCACATAGCCTTCGACTGCCTCGTCCTAAAGGCTACTCAAACCAGGACGCTCGCAATCTGGCGAAGGATAAGCGAGGATCCCAGGACGTCAACAAAACACGCAGAGACTCCACCGAAGCGACCGAGGATGTTTCCATTCCGAGGAGGTATTAGACCGCTCGACACACCGGGTAGAGTCGCGATCGAACGACGAGAAGCAAAGGCCTGAACCTACTTGGCTCCCGGAGGATCCGTAGAGTCGCGATTCGATCGACGATAACCAGGGGCCTGACTCCACTTGGTCCGTGACCCTACTCTCGTCTTCTACTTCGCTTCGGTTGGACTCGGTTTAGTTGCTCCGGTTCCCGGCGCTGGCGCCGGCGGCCGTATATATAAGCGGTTGTTTGGAGCTTGATACAGTTCTCGTCTATTTACTAAACCGCGGACCGCAAGGCTGAAACTGTCGAAATCCAATTCAAAACCGCGCTCGTGAAGTAGGCGATGAAGACTATCGACAGAGTAAGCCCCTGGCTGGGCCTCCACGGTTTCAAAGATGCGAGCAATCGCCTTTCGTTCCTGAACTTGATTCATAAATAACTGATACGCGAGATCTGACGTCTGCTTCTTCTGCTCGTCGAGATCCACCACATTCAGCACATATCTTTTGTCGACTGTGAGTGAGAGTAATTTACCTTCGAGCAACGAAATAAGGACGAGACGCAACGCGGCATCTTGAATCTCTGTTTTTGGTACATCGACGCCCGTAATTTGCTGAGCAGCAGTTATGTACTGCACTTTGATGTCGTCAAAATCTGTGTAACCCTGCTGCACAATTGAGTAAACCACCATTCTTTGCCACTTTAGTAACTCATCTCGGCGTTCACGTCGCGACCTATCGATCATGGTGATTACGAATGTGCTTGCACCTACGACCATTGAAATAGCAGCAGCAACCCATGCGATTTGCTGAAGCAAGGACATGTGGCCTCCGTTTTCGGTAATCATACGCTGGATTCGACACAGAACAGTTGACGAATAGAATCAACGAACATACGCGTCTTGCAAATAACATCAGCGCGAGCCCTCCGTCGGCTGGTCTCGCCACGGGCCGCAAAACATCGCGGAAGTACTCAAACGCTGCGAAAACGCCCTCATCAAGCTAACACGGGCGAGTAGTAAACCGGCATTGTTTTTCATGCGGAACTATGCTCGGCCCCAACAGGCTCGACCCTGCCATAGCATCGCCCGAGGCGCTAACTGCTCTGCCCACCATCCGCCGGCTTCTCCAGTGGTTCTGCAATATTTTCCCAAAAATCCGAAGAGAACATTGAAAAGACCATGAGAGCAGCTGCAGCCATTTCAAAGTTGGCCTGAAGAGCCACGCCTGTCAGGTCAGGAAAAAGGGTTGCGAACGTAATGTTCATCATTCGGAGCTCAGTGACTGCTTTGGCAGCTTCCCACCCTGGAACAAGGTATTGACGAAGCGGCGGATCCTCCGGTTTCAGAGATTCGACGAACTCTTCAAGACAAGAATGACTATCGTGTGTCAGCCTCGTGAATACACCTCGCTGAGCACGCTGCCTATGGCCAATGTCAGTTCGTGTTTGAATGATTTCGAGCCCATCGGGCAAACCAGGTTCGTCCGAGAGGCGTTCACTCATGAATGACCAAATCGCAACATGTCCAGCTATGTCTCGACTGAGAACGCGCTTAATATCCAGAGAGCCTGCCCTTGTGACCCCGGGGCTGACCTGCTCAAGGAAGCCGGTGAAAGCGAAGAAAGCCGCGACATAGGGGCTCTTCGTCCAATCAAGCAACGGCGTGGTGAGTCCATAGTGACGACCAAGAGTCCACCAATCATCATCGGTAAGAAGCTCCTTGGCATGGATTTCAGGAAGCCCTATGGCGAGATCTTTGAAGTTTAAAAGCAACCCAGCAAGAAGGGGCGCAAATGTGTTCCGACTGCTGGAGTGAAGCGATCTCCTGTCAAGTTCGCGCTCCCAAGGCGAAGCAAGCTTCCAAGAGGGCTGCGCGTGCCCTCTGTAAAGCGGCGTTTGTCCGTCCATCTGCTCCGCATAGTCGTACCGCAATTTAGATTTAAAATCATCCCATGAAGAGCACTGGATCTGTTGAACGGCTTGGAGTGTTGGCATCTTTGATATTCAGAAGAAATACTCATTCTCTCTGGGTCTGCTGCGAATTTGGGGGTTCTGTCATCTGTTGCGTCGGAGATGCTCAATGAATGCCTTGGTTTGAGGTCGATGACGCGCGCGAAACCCACCTACACCCCCACCCCTTCCGCCCGCGCATACCCTTCGACTGCCTCGTCCTCATACCCACCGTGGTATTCGCGGGTGTCGGGGCGTTTGATTTGCGAATGCGGGACGATGCGGTCGCGGCGGACGCCGCGGAAATCGTCGAGGGATTTGAAGCCGCGGGAGTCCATGAAGTCGGACATGCCGGTGGTCAGGGTTTTGATTACGTTTGGGCCGATGGCGTGGTCGAGCATCGCGGCGGTGCAGACCTGGGTCGTGCCGCAGCCGAGGAGGAAGTAGTTCAGGGCGTGTTCGAAGGTCGAGATGCCGCCGATGCCGGAGAAGGCTTTGTCGGGGAAGGCTTTTGTCAGCTGGGCCATCTTCGCTAGCGACAGCGGGAGGATGGCGGGGCCGCCGAGGCCGCCGGGGGACACGTAACCTTCGACGTTCATTTCGAAGTCGAGGGTGGCGGCGTCGATCGGGGGGAGTGAGGGCCAGGTGTTTGAGGACACCACCGCGTCGGCGCCGCCGCGGAAGCAGGCTTCGGCTTCTTCGACGATGTTCGACGTCGCGGGCGTCAGCTTCACCCAGACCGGGATTTTCGAGACTTCCTTGACCGCCATCGTCACGACCGAGCAGAGCACCTTGTCCTTGCCGACGTTCGAGCCCATGTCGACGCGGTCCATGTGCGGGCAGGAGAAATTCAGCTCCAGCGCGTCGGCGCCTTCGTCCTGCATCGCCTTGGCGAGGGTCTGCCAGTTGTTGAGCTCCTTGTCGTTGCCGGAGCCGGCCATGATCGAGCCGACGATGATGTTTTTCGGGTAGGCCTTCTTGATCGCGGCCAGCTTGCCGATCCACCAGTCCAGCGGCTTGTCGGAGATCAGTTCCCAGTTCCAGGAAGCCATCACCGTCGTTCCCGGCTTCTTCGTCATCGACAGGCGCGTGCCCTGATCCTCGGAACGGAGGAACTTCGTCTTCGGGCCTTTCACATTGACGACGGGGTGCAGGCCGATGGTCTTCGTGACGATGCCGCCCCAGCCCGCTTCGAAGGCGCGGATGATGTTCGCGTCGGATTCCGTCGGCGGTGCCGACGCCAGCAGGAAGGGGTTCAGGAAGCGGACTCCGGTGAATGTCGTCGACAGATCGGCCATGGTTCCTCCTCGATTTGGGAAACGGCGATTGTAACAAGGTTGTGTGAGAGCCAGCCGGTAGACTCACTGCTTATGAAGACAACCGCGATCCTTATCCTTGTCGCCGCGAGCGCGTTCGCGCAGCAGAATCCTGATCCCGCGCAGAAGGCGCGTCCCGTGGAGAAGCCGAAGCCTGCTGCTGCGAAGCCGTCCGATGCCGCGCCGCCTCCGATTCAGACTCCCGCTCCCGACGCGCTCGCACCGAAAGAGCATCCGCTTACGGCGCTTCCGTACACGCCGAGTCTCGACGTGCCGTCGATGGATCTCACCGCGAATCCGTGCGCCGATTTCTATCAGTACACGTGCGGCGGCTGGATGAAGAACAACCCCGTGCCGCCGGATCAGGCGTCGTGGAGCGTCTACGGCAAGGTCACCGAGGAGAACGAGGAGTTTCTGTGGGGCATCCTGCTCGAGGACGCGAAGCCGGGCGCGAACCGCACCGTGGTGCAGCAGAAGATCGGCGACTACTTCGATGCGTGCACGGATGAAGCGCGGATCGAGCAGCTCGGGGCGAAACCGTTGCAGCCGCTGCTCGACGAAATCGCCGGCCTGAAGGCGAAGTCGGACCTCGGCGCGTTTCTCGGCAAACAACATCTCCGTACGAATGGGAACGGCTGGCTCTTTGGCTTCGGATCGACGCAGGATTACGGCGACGCGTCGAGTGTCATCGCCGAGGCCAGCGCGGGCGGGCTGGGATTGCCGGATCGCGACTACTACACGAAGACCGACGCGAAATCGAAAACGATCCGCGATCAGTACCTCGCGCATGTCGCGTCGATGCTGGAGCTGATCGGCGAGTCGAAGACGGCGGCGAAAGCGGACGCGGCGACGGTGATGCGGATCGAGACGGCGCTGGCGAAGGCGTCACTGACACGTGTCGAACGGCGCGATCCGCACAACCTTGCGCACAAGATGACGGTCGCGCAGCTGGGCAAGACGGCGCCGGCATTTCCGTGGAAGACCTATCTCTCCACCGGTGGTGTGAACGTGACTTCGCTCAATGTCACCGAGCCGAAGTTCTTCGCCGACGTGCAGAAGGAACTGACGAGCGTTCCGCTGGCGGACTGGAAGGCGTACTTCCGCTGGCACGCCGTGCATTCGCGCGCGCCGTATCTGTCGAAGAAGTTCGTCGCGGAGGATTTCAACTTCTATCGCGCCACGCTGCGCGGCGTGAAGGCGATGCCGCCTCGCTGGAAGCGTTGCGTCCAGTACGTCGACCGCGACCTCGGCGAAGCGCTCGGCAAGGAGTTCGTGGCGCGCACGTTCACACCGGAGACGAAAGCGAAGACGGTCGAGATGACGAAGGCCATCGAGACGGCGATGGAGGATGAGATCAATCACCTTACCTGGATGACGCCGGCCACGAAGACGCGCGCGCTGGAGAAGCTGCACGCGGTCGCGAACAAGGTCGGCTATCCCGACAAATGGCGCGACTACAGCGCGCTGAAAATCGAGCGCGGCGATTTCTACGGCAACGGCACGCGTTCGATCCTTTTCGAATCGCAGCGCGACCTCAACAAGATCGGCAAGCCGGTCGACCGCAATGAGTGGGGCATGACGCCGCCGACGGTCAACGCCTACTACAACCCGCAGATGAACGACATCAACTTCCCGGCCGGCGTGCTGCAGCCGCCGCTTTACGATCCGAAGCTCGACGACGCGCCGAACTACGGCAACACCGGCTCGACGATCGGCCACGAGCTGACGCACGCGTTCGACGACGAAGGCCGCCAGTTCGACGCGCAGGGAAATCTGAAGGACTGGTGGACGCCTGAGGACGCGAAGGCGTTCGAGGAGCGCGTCAATTGTGTGCGTGAGCAGTACGCGGGCTACACGATCGTCGACGACATCAAGATCAATTCGAAGCTGACCTCGGGTGAAGACGTCGCGGACCTCGGCGGCACTCTCCTCGCGTACCTGGCGTGGAAAGCGGCCGATCCGAATGAGACGAAATCGATCGACGGTTTCACGCCCGATCAGCGCTTCTTTATCGGCTTCGCGCAGTGGGCGTGCGAGAACCAGCGTCCGGAAAATCTGCGCGCGAATGCGATCACGAATCCGCATTCGCCGGGCAAGTATCGGATCAACGGGATCGTGTCCGATCTGCCCCAGTTCCAGAAGGCATTCAACTGTCCGGCGGACTCGCCGATGGTGCGCAGCAAGGCATGTCAGGTATGGTGATCGCAAGCGAAACATAGGAGACCGAATCCATGCGCAAGATCGTCGTAGCAGTGGTGTTGCTGTTCGCCGTTTCTTCGCAGTCGCAGCAGGGGCGGAAATCGGAGGCGATTCCGCAGCCGAATCCGGTGGCCGCGCCGCCGCCGCTGGTCGAGAAGATCGACGTCTCCGTGGTCAATGTCGACGTCACGGTCACGGATCGCCGCGGCCAGCCGGTTCCCGGACTGACCCGCGACGATTTTGAAATCTTCGAGGACGACAAGCCGCAGACGATTTCAAACTTCTATGCAGTCGACAGCGCGCAACCGAAGATCGACACGCGTCCAGGGGCCGCAGACAACCCCTCTTCCGCGGACCGCTTCCGGCGCAAGGTGTTGGTGCTGATCGACAATCAAAATACGACTCCTCATGGGCGCAATGTTGCGCTCGACCGGTTGGTGGAGTTCATCGATCAGCATTTCGATGACGGCCGCTATGACTGGTCGCTTGCGACGATCGACAAGCGGATCCACATGGTGCTTCCGATGACGTCGAGCAAAAAGGTTCTGCACAATGTCGTGGCCGAGGTCCGTCGAACCGGAACGCTCAACGCCATTAGAGCGCCGATGCAACATGGCGAGTTCGATATCGCGTCAGTCAGTGCGGCCTCCGGGGGCAACAAGGGCGGCAGGGATTTGAACGAGGTTATATCGACGAACCGCAATTTGACCACGGAGAATACGATCGACATCTTTAGCGACGAGCTGTCGCTCAAGGAACAGTCGATCTTCGCAAAGTCGTCGACGGAATCGATCCTCGAGGCAGAACGCGCCTTTGGAAACCTCGAAGGAAGAAAAATCATCCTTCTGGTCACCGGATACCTGCCGCTGGGAACACAATCACCGTTAAATCGCGGTTCCTCACGCGGAGTTCTCGACGCCGACGTTCAGTACACGACCAGGCAAAACAACGAGCTGGCCGAGATGCGCGAGATGCTCGTGCACGAGGCAAATATCTCCAACACCAGCCTTTACATCATTTCCTCCGAGGGGCTGGATATGAACATGACCGAGAGTCTGAATCCAATGGGCGCAGGACCAACTCCGGGATCCAATGCAATCGATACGTCGTCGATGCTCTGGCTGGCGAAGGAAACCGGCGGCGCATACCTGCCCGGCAATCGGATCGATCAATCGCTGGTCGACTTCGACCGCCGCTCCGGTGCGTTTTACTCACTCGGATATTCGCCCGTGCATACGGACGACGGTCATTACTACAAGCTCAAGGTGAACGTAAAGAAACACCGCGATTACCGCCTCGATTATCGCTACGGCTATTCGAGCGCGCCGACAGACCTGCAGATCATCCGCGCGCTCAGTTCGCCTCTCGGCGCGTCGATGCAGCAGTCGACGATGCCGGTCTCTCTGACTTTCGGCGAACCGATCTACCGCGGGCTCGTCGCGCTCATACCGCTCAAGGCGGCGATGTCGATGGACTCGCTGCAGTACATCACCGACGGCAGCGGATCGCGCACAAGACTGCATGTGTACGTATCGATCTTCGACAGCGAAGGGCGCAACCTCACGGTGGCGAAGTCGTTCGCCGACATTGCCGTGAAGGCGAATGAAGCGACTACCGGACCGATGACGGTCACCATCCCACCTCTGGCGCTGTCGAAAGGGTCGTACAAGATCGTCGTGGCCGTCCGCGACGAGCTGACGGACCACATCGGCGTGACGACGAAGAGGCTGGAGTTGTAAGAAGGAGTCCCGGTCATGCGCAAGGTAGCCCTCGCCTCACTGCTGTTTAGTTTGTCCGTCCAGGCGCAGCAAAAGGCAACGCTTGCCGGGCCGCCGCCGCTCGTCGAAAAAATCGACGTCTCGGTCGTCAATGTCGACGTCACTGTCACCGATCGCCACGGTCAGCCGGTGGCGGGACTGACGCAGAACGATTTCGTAGTCTTCGAAGACGGCAAGCCGCAGACGATCACCAATTTTTATCTGGTCGAGAATGCTGGAGTACACGAAACGACGAATGCAGCCGCAGAGGCCAAGCGTCCGGAGCAGCGATTCCGGCGCAAAGTGCTGGTCCTGATCGACAACCGCAACACGACCAAACACGCCCGCAACGAGGCGCTTGTCAAGCTGGAACAGTTCATCGACGCTCACTTCGACGACGGTCGTTATGACTGGTCGATCGCCACCGTCGACGGCCGCGTTCATTTAGTGCTTCCGATGACCTCGGACAAACGCGTGCTGCACTCTGTGGTTCAGGAAATCCAGCGCGGCGGGACGACCCATGAGCTACGCGCCTTGATCGGCCACGGAGATTCCGCTGCGGCGCAAATGGGGACAGACGATGCCTCAGGCGAGCGTGTTCATCAGCAGATCGCGTCATTCGGGACCGAGAACAAGAACTTCGACCAGGAGATGAACCTCGCGGAACAGACGATATTCGCCGCATCGTCGACGGCTGCAATCGTGGAGGCAGCGCGCGCATTCGGCAGCGGCGAAGGGCGGAAGATGATCCTCCTCGTCACAGGCCACATGCCGTTCGGTAACGTCTCGCCGCTGAGCCGCGTCGGCGAAGGCCCGATGCTAGCTAATCACGTGGAAAACATCACCAGGAAAGACAGACAGCTCACGACGCTGCGGGATCACCTCATCCACGAGGCGAACGCGTCGAACACGAGCTTCTACATCATCGACGCAGAGGGCCTCGAGCCTCCGGCGTTGGACGGCGTAAGTGCCTTCTCGACTGCGTTCACGCCCGGCTCGGCCGCCCAGGACCACTCGGCGGAGTACTGGCTGGCCAGCGAAACCGGCGGCGCGTATTTTCCGGGCAACCGGATGGAGCAGTCATTCGAGGAGTTTGATCGCCGCGCGGCCAATTTCTATTCGCTCGGCTTCGTGTCGAAGCATCCCGCCGATATGCGCTACCACCGGCTCGTGGTCCGCTTGAAGGGGCATTCGGGACTCAAACTGCAATACCGCGACGGCTATTCGAGCGGGGAGACCGACGTCCAGCTCGTGCGCGCGCTCCGCTCCCCGCTCGGAGCGGCAATGCAGCTGAAGACGATGCCGCTATCGCTGATCGTAGGCGATCCGCAATACCGCGGCGTGACGGCGCTCGTGTCGCTCCAGGCAGAAATGGCGATGGAATCGTTGCAATACATCACCGACGGTACCGGCTCACGGACGCGCCTGCACGTCTACGTCTCGATCTTCGACAGCGACGGCCGCAACATCACGCTCGCCAAGTCCTTCGCCGACATCACCGTCCTGCCGAACGAAACGGCGACCGGACCGATGACGATCACCCTCCCGCCGCTGTCACTCGGCAAGGGTACGTACAACGTGGTGGTGGCCGTGCGCGATGAGCTCACCGACCACGTCGGCGTAACGACGAAGAGGCTGGAGTTGTAAATCCCGGAGAAGGTTCCCATGCGCAAATTCGCCCTCGCCTCGGTGCTGTTCGCGTTGTCAGTCCAGTCGCAGAAGCCGGCATCAGCCCCTGAAGTGAAGGCGCCGCCGCCCCTCGTGGAGAAAATCGACGTCTCGGTCGTCAACGTCGACGTCACCGTCACCGATCGCCACGGGCAGCCGGTGCGGAACCTCACGCGCGATGATTTCGAAATCATCGAAGACGGCAAGCCGCAGCCGATCTCGAATTTCTACGTCGTCGAAAATGCCGAGGCTCGCACCGAAAGCGGCCCCGCCGCCGCGAGCGCGCCGCCCCCGGAACGTTTCCGCCGCAAGGTGCTGGTGCTCGTCGACAATCTGAACACGAGCGTGCACGGCCGCAACGAGGCGCTGGCCCGTCTCGAAGAGTTCATCAATCAGCACTTCGACGACGGCCGCTATGACTGGTCGATCGCCACGGTCGACAGCCGCGTTCATCTGCTTCTGCCGATGACCTCGGACAAGAAGATCCTGCACGACGTCGTCGCCGAAATCCGCCGCGGCGGCACCAAGAGCGGGCTGAAGGCGCCGATTGCGCGCGGCGAATCCGTGACTGCTTCGTCGTTCTCGTCCATCACGGATTTACCTGGCGATGCGCCGTCCCAGAGAGTGCAAGCGACAAAAGCGTTTCAGACGCAGAACAGGAATTTCGATGAGGAGATGGCTCTCACCGAACAGACCATGTTCGCCGGCAATACGACCGATGCCGTCGTCGATGCGGCGCGCGCGTTCGGCAGCAGCGAGGGGCGGAAGATGATCCTCCTCGTCACCGGCTACATGCCCTTCTCCAGAGTCTCGCCGTTGCACCGGATGAGCAGCGGCCTCGGAAACCATATGGAGGAGATCAACCTCAACGATCGCCGGCTCATGGCCATGCGCGATCGCATCATCCGCGAGGCAAACGCGTCCAACACGAGCTTCTACATCATCAACGGTGAAGGGATGGAAGTGGGCGCGAGCGGGGAAAACGTCACCAAGGCAACGATGGCAACGCCGTCGGATGGATCGAGCGCGCCCGATACGTCGGCGATGTACTGGGTGGCCGGCGAGACGGGCGGCGCATACCTGCCGGGCAATCGCATCGATCAGTCGCTGACTGAGTTCGACCGCCGCGCGGCCAATTTCTACTCGCTCGGCTTCGCTCCGAAGCATGCCGAGGACGCGCGCTATCACCGCATCGTGGTCCACCTGAAAGGGCACCCGGGACTCAAGCTGCAGTATCGCGACGGCTACTCGAGCGCCGAGACCGATCTGAAACTCGCCCGCGCTCTCCGTTCACCGCTCGGCGCGACGATGCAGGAGAAGTCGATGAAGATGTCGCTGATCATCGGCGATCCGCAGTACCGCGGGCTCACGGCGCTGGTGCCGCTGACGGCGTCGATGTCGATGGAATCGCTGCAGTACATCACCGACGCGCGCGGATCACGCACGCGGCTGCACGTCTACGTTTCGATCTTCGACAGCGACGGCCGCAATCTAACGCTGGCGAAGTCGTTCGTCGACGTCGCCCTCAAACCCAATGAAGCGGCCACGGGACCGATGACGATCACCATCCCGGCGCTGTCACTGGGCAAAGGGACGTACAACGTGGTCGTGGCGGTGCGCGACGAGTGACCGACCACGTCGGCGTGGCGACCCACAAGATTCAGGTCTGAGGGTTCATCTGCGTAAATCTGCGTTCATCTGCGGATAAACCTTCATCCGCAGATGAACTACCTCGGCATCGGGATCGATGGTTTCAATCCGCGGGTCCACGCGCGATGCTGCGCGATCGCGGCGATGAATTTGGTTGCGACTTTCGCCACATCCTTGTCGCCGCCGGTGATGACGCCTGCTCCCGGATCGGCATCCGCACCTCCCTCGGGATGCGGACGCGCGCCGCTAACTCCCGCTGCATCGAGCAACTTCGCCCCCGCGCCGCTCGCCGCAATCGCTTTGTAATGCTTGAACGCATCGACGACGAACTCGATCGCCTGCGGCTCATTCGCCAGCGACTGCACTTCCGCTTCGCCGCCGGGAACGTAGACCGCGTCGAACAGAACCGAACTCGCCGTCAACACGCTGTGCTCCGCATTCAACTGGCCGCCCTCGGCGGTCCGGAACGGACCGACGTGGCGCCCGACCAGATGCGTCGTCGCGCCCTGCGCCATCAGCGCTTTCTCCATCCGCGCGATCGCCGCGCCGTCGCTGCCGTCCGAAACGAGGATCGCCACCTGCCGCGTCTTGATCGAATCCTTCACCGTGTTGGCCATGCTCACGGCCGGCGACGGCGCGATGTCGCGATTCGCTTTCTTCGGCTGGTAGTCGCGCGGATTGCCGTCGGCAGGGAAGCTAAGGTTCATCGGTCCGTCGATCTTCGGGATCTTCTTCAATCCCAATCCGGCCGCGACTCGTTGCGCGAGCTCGCCATCGACCTGATTCAGCATCGCCACCATCCGCTCGCGCACGGCCTGCACCGTCAACTTGCCGAGCTCGAACTGCAGCGCCTGGACGATGTGCTCCTTCTCCGGATCGGACTGGCTCCGCCAGAACATGAGAGCCTGCGTGAAGTGATCGAAAAACTTGTCGCTGCGTCCGCGCACTTTCGAGCCGTGCATTTTTTCGGCGAACGACGCGAAGCCGTTGTCGGCCGCGCCGGCCTGGAACGGACAGCCGCCGCCGAGGGTGTTCGGCTCGTAGGCAACGCGTCCGGTGTTGATGGTCTGGCGCATGTGGCCGTCGCGCTGCGCGTTGTGAACCGGCGCAATCGGACGATTGATCGGAATCTCATGGAAGTTCGGCCCGCCGAGGCGGATCAGTTGCGTGTCGAGATACGAGAAGAGTCGGCCCTGCAGCAGCGGATCGTTTGAGAAATCGATTCCGGGAACGACGTTGCCGACGTGGAAGGCGACCTGCTCGGTCTCCGCGAAGAAGTTGTCGGGATTGCGATTCAGCGTCAGCTTTCCGATCCGCTGCACCGGCACCAACTCCTCGGGGATGAGCTTCGTGGCATCGAGAAGATCGAAATCGAACGAGTTCTCGTCCTTCTCTTCCACGATCTGGACGCCGAGCTCCCACTCCGGGAAATTGCCGCTGGCGATGGCGTCCCACAAGTCGCGGCGATGAAAGTCGGGATCCTTGCCTGAGATTTTCTGCGCCTCATCCCAGACCACCGAGTGCACGCCGAGGAGCGGCTTCCAGTGGAACTTCACGAAGCGCGACTGGCCGCGTTCGTTGATCAGGCGGAACGTGTGCACGCCGAAGCCTTCCATCATCCGGTAGCTGCGCGGGATGGCGCGGTCGGACATGACCCACATGATCATGTGCATCGACTCGGGCATCAGCGAGATGAAATCCCAGAACGTGTCATGCGCCGACGCCGCTTGCGGCATCTCATTGTGCGGCTCCGGCTTCACGGCGTGGATGAGGTCGGGGAACTTGACCGCGTCCTGGATGAAGAAGACCGGGATGTTGTTGCCGACCAGATCGAAGATGCCTTCGTCGGTGTAGAACTTGACGGCGAAGCCGCGGACGTCGCGCGCGAGATCGGTCGAGCCGCGCGATCCGGCCACGGTCGAGAAGCGGACGAAAACGGGCGTGCGGCGGGCGGGCTCGGTCAGAAATCCGGCCTTCGTGTACGCCGACATCGCGCCGTCGTAAACCTGAAACACGCCATGCGCGGCGGATCCGCGCGCGTGCACGATGCGCTCGGGAATCCGCTCGTGATCGAAGTGCGTGATCTTTTCGCGAAGGTGAAAGTCTTCGAGCAGCGACGGCCCGCGCTCGCCGGCGCGCAGCGAGTTCTGGTCGTCCTCGATGCGCGTTCCATGATTCGAAGTGAGGAACTGCTGATCGGGATACTCGCGATTCTTCTCCATCTCCGCGACTTTGCGGCTGTTGTCCTGCCGCGGCTTCCGCTTCGCAGCGGGATCGGTCGGTGATGCCGGCGCGGTCGCGGCACGCGGCGCGCGCTTTTGTGCATTCGTTTTTTTCGTAGCCATTGCTTCCCCCTGTGCGCGATGACCCAATGCGCGAGGCTTGCCATGCGGAGAGAGCACGCAGCGGCGGCGAAGCCGCCATAAGAACCGTAGCCCACGGGTTCACCCGTGGGTGCCGAGGATGGTTTGATTTGTGAGCCCGCCTTGGCGGGCGAGAGAAAGCTTTCTTTCGCCCGCTGAAGCGGGCTCATAAACCTGGCCACGCTGCCGACCCACGGGTGAAACCCGTGGGCTACGGTTCTTAGGCCGGCTACGCCGACCGCACGCGCACTACCCCCGCAAATACATCTCCACGCATTTCGCCAGCGCCTCGACTTCGATCGGCTTTCGAAACACGCGGCGCACCATGCGCGGGCTGTGCTGGTAGATCGCCGAATCGGGCAGCGCATCCCGCTCCGCGGACGTAATCACCAGCACGGCGGGAGGGTCGTCGAGCGACTTCACCGAGGGGTCCGAGGTGAGCGCCTCGAGCGAGTCGAGGACGTCTACGCCGCTCATCTTCGGCATCAGCACGTCGAGGATGACCACCGAGTAGGGCGTGATAGCGATCTGATGCAATGCTTCGACGCCATCGCGCGCGCCGTCGACGTCGACGGACTCGTGCGCTCTCAGGAATTCGATGAGCAGGCGGCGGATGGTGTCGTCGTCCTCGACGACCAGCACGTTTCCATTGCGCATGGAGCAACCGTGGTCCGGTCGTAGCATAAAGTCAGCCACATGCCCGCCCTCGAATCCCGCGTACTCCACGATTTCGAACACGCCTCGCAACTCGAATGGATCGAAACAAACGGACTCGGCGGCTGGGCGGGATCGTCGGTCACATTTGCCAACACGCGCCGCTATCACGGCATGCTCGTGGCCGCGCTGCCGGGCCGAACCGAGCGCACAGTGCTGGTGTCGAAGCTCGACGAAACGGTCAACGGCGTCGACCTCGGCACGAATCGTTTTTCGGATGTCATCCACCCGCGCGGCTTCGAGCGGCTCGTATCGTTCCGGCGCGATGTCTTTCCGGTCTGGGAGTACGTGGCGGCCGGCGTCAAACTGCGCAAGACCGTCGTCGCGCCGTGCGGCGAGAATCTCACCATCGTCCTTTACGAGGTCCTCGACTGCGCGAAGCCGTTCGAGTTCCGCCTCTCGCCGTTTGTGGCCGGACGCGACTATCACTCGCTGATCCACTGCACCGACGCCTCGCTCCCGTTCATCCACATCGACGTTCCCGGCGCGACGTTCAAGCCGAAACCCGATTGCTGGAAGGAGTTCGACTACGAACGGGAGCGCGAGCGCGGCCTCGATCATCTCGAAGATCTCTTCACGCCCGGGTCCTACGTTTTAACGCTGAAGCGCGGCGACGTTTTGCCCGTCGTGATTGGTGTTGAAGACGCTGAGTGGGACGCGATAGGCATGATCGACGACGAGCGCGCACGGCGCGAAGCGTTAGTCATCGATACGCGAGACGATTTCGCGCGCGACCTGCGACTCGCTGCCGACCAATTCCTCATCGAACGCGACGAGAAGAAAACCATCATCGCCGGCTATCACTGGTTTACCGACTGGGGCCGCGACACGATGATCGCGCTGCCGGGCTTGTGCCTGGCCACCGGACGCTTCGACGACGCGAAACAGATCCTTCGCCACTGGCTGGCCGCAGCGAGCAAGGGGATGATCCCGAATCGTTTTCCCGACGGCACGAACGAGCCGGAGTTCAACTCCGTCGATGCCGGGCTGTGGCTGTTCATCGCCGTCTGGCGGTATCGCGAAGCGACGAACGACGACGCGTTCGTTCGCGATGAGGCGCTGCCGGTGCTGCGCGAAGCGATCAACTGGCTCGACCGAGGAACGCGTTTCGGCATTCACGTCGATCTCGATGGCCTGCTCTACGCCGGCGCGAACGGCGTAGCGCTGACGTGGATGGACGCGATCGTCGACGGCCAGGCGGTGACGCCGCGGCGCGGAAAGCCGGTCGAGGTCAACGCGCTCTGGTACAACGCGCTGCGCATCGTCGCGGAGCTGTCGACCGACAGCGGACTGCGCTCGCGCGCGGACGGCGTTCGCGAGTCGTTCGAATCGGCCTTCTGGAACCGGCACTCGCAATGCTGCTTCGACGTCGTCAATCCGAACGATGCGTCGATCCGTCCCAACCAGCTCTTCGCCATCAGCCTCCCCTTCCCGCTCTTCGACGACGCGCGCGCCGAGGAAATCCTCGGCGTCTGCGAAGCGCAACTCCTGACGCCGGTCGGACTGCGAACGCTATCGCCGAACGATCCCCGCTATCGCAGCCGCCTGGTCGGCGATCAACATTCGCGCGACACCGCCTATCACCAGGGCACCGTCTGGCCCTGGCTCCTCGGGCCGTACATCGACGCGCTGTTGCGTTACCGAGGCGAAGCGGGACTCGCGACTGCCCGCGCTTTGCTCGCGAATCTTGAGACCCACCTCAACGAAGCCGGCCTCGGCACCATCGGCGAAGTCTTCGACGGCGAAGCGCCGCACGCCCCGCGCGGTTGCATCGCGCAAGCATGGAGCGTGGGGGAAGTGTTGCGGGCGCTGGCGAAGCTGTCATCCTGAGCCGCCGAAGCCACATAGCGCGAAGCGCGGCGTGGCGTAGGACGGTCGAAGGATCCCCAGCCTGCTAACCAGGTTGGGCGGCGGCTAACGTCTACTTTACGAAAAGCCCCCGCACACCCGGGTTAGCAGGAAGGGGGTCCTTCGACCGTCCTGCGCCGATCCGCGCTTCGCGCTACTCGGCTCCGGCAGCCTCAGGATGACAATCGCGGCGCGCCGCTTGCTATCGAGACACCGAACGCAATGGCAACCCGAAAGAAAAAAGAGACGACCACGACAACGCCGCGCAAGCGGACTGCGCGCGCGAAAAAAGTCGCCGATGTGGCGCAGACCGTCGGAGCGGATATCGTTCCGACTGTGACCATCGAAGTCGATCTGCCCGCATCAAACCCGCATCTCAGCGATTGGGACTTTCACCTCTTCAACGAAGGCAGCCACACGCGTCTCTGGGAAAAACTCGGCTCGCATGTCGTCACGCGCGACGGCGTTAAGGGAACGATGTTCGCCGTCTGGGCGCCGAACGCGAACGCGGTCAGCGTCATGGGCGACTGGAACGGCTGGAATCCTGATCAGCATCACCTCAATCACCTCGGCCCCTCCGGAATCTGGGAGGGCTTCGTGCCCGACGTCGGCAAAGGCGCGCACTACAAGTTCCACCTCCGCTCGAAGTTCAACCACTACCGCGTCGACAAAGCCGATCCATTCGCCGTGATGCACGAGACGCCGCCCGAAAAAGCGTCCGTGGTCTGGGATCTCGACTACGAATGGAACGACGGCGACTGGATGCGAGACCGTGCGCAACACAACTCCTTCACCGCGCCGATGTCGATTTACGAAGTGCACCTCGGGTCGTGGCGTCGCGACGGCGATCGTCCACTCACCTATCGCGAGATGGCGGAACCCCTTTCGCAGTACGTGCGCAAGATGAACTTCACGCACGTCGAAATCCTGCCGGTCATGGAGCATCCGTTCTACGGCTCCTGGGGCTACCAGTGCACCGGTTTTTTCGCGCCGACCAGCCGCTACGGAACGCCGCAGGATCTGATGTATCTCATCGACGTTCTGCATCAGAACGAGATCGGCGTCATCCTCGACTGGGTGCCCTCGCACTTCCCGACGGATGAACACGGGCTCTCGTATTTCGACGGCACGCATCTCTTCGAGCACGCCGATCCGCGCAAAGGGTTTCAACCTGATTGGGGCTCGCTCGTTTTCAACTACGGCCGCAACGAGGTCCGCTCGTTCCTGCTATCGAGCGCGCTTTACTGGCTGGGCGTGTTCCACGCGGACGGACTGCGCGTCGATGCCGTCGCGTCGATGCTCTACCTCGATTACTCGCGCAAACATGGCGAGTGGATCCCGAACGAATTCGGCGGCCGCGAGAACATCGAAGCGATCTCATTCCTGCGCCGGCTGAACGAGGAGGTCTACAAAGCGCATCCCGACGTGCAGGTCATCGCCGAGGAGTCGACAGCGTGGCCGATGGTGTCGCGGCCGACGTACGTCGGCGGCCTCGGATTCGGCCTGAAGTGGGACATGGGCTGGATGCACGACACGCTGCGTTACTTCGCGCTCGATCCGATCCACCGCAAGTTCCATCACAACGATTTGACCTTCCGCATGATGTACGCGTTCACGGAGAACTTCCTGCTGCCGCTGTCGCACGACGAGGTCGTGCACGGCAAGGGCTCGCTGATCCGCAAGATGCCCGGCGACGAATGGCGGCGCTTCGCCAATCTGCGGCTGCTCTTCGCGCACATGTATTCGCAGCCGGCCAAGAAACTGATGTTCATGGGATGCGAGTTCGGGCAGTGGCGCGAGTGGAATCACGACGCCAGCCTCGATTGGGATCAACTCGACTCGCCGCCGAACGCGACCCTGAATCGCTGGGTCGAGGATCTGAACAAGTCGTACCGCACGATCCCCGCGTTGCATGAGGGCGATCTGTTTCCGGAAGGATCGGAATGGATCGATTGCTGCGATACGGAAAACAGCGTCATGGTGCTGATGCGGAAGTCGAAGTCGCATCCGGAGCAGCCAGTCATCATCGCGCTGAACTTCACGCCGATCCCGCGCTACAACTACCAGGCCGGCGTTCCAATGGGCGGCCATTGGGCCGAAGTGCTGAACAGCGACGCGGTGTTGTACGGCGGAAGCGGGCAGGGAAACATGGGCGGCGTCGACGCCGCGCCGATTCCGCTGCACGGCCGCAAGTGGTCGGTCAACCTCACGCTTCCGCCGCTCGGCGCGGTGTTTCTGAGTCCATCCGCAGATGACGCAGATGTCGACGAATGACACGCCAGTGCTCGGCGCGAATCTGATCGCGCCCGGCCGCTGCGAGTTTCGTGTCTGGGCGCCGAACGTGGAGCGCGTCGAGTTGCACATTGTCGCGCCCGACGAGCGTCGTATCGCCCTGACCAAGAATGCTCGCGGCTATCACGAGGCGACGATCGATGCGGGCGAAGGGACGCGCTACTTTTTCAACGTCAATGGTGACAATCGACCCGATCCCGCATCGCGTCTGCAACCCGAGGGCGTGCATGGACCGTCGGAAGTCGTATCGCGCGATTTCGAGTGGCACGATGCCGGATGGAAAGGCGTGGCGCTAGAGGACTACGTCGTCTACGAACTGCACGTTGGAACCTTCACGCACGAAGGAACCTTCGACGCGGTCATCGACCATCTCGACGCGCTCAAAGATCTCGGCGTCACCGCGGTCGAGTTGCTGCCGATCGCGCAATTTCCCGGAACGCGCAACTGGGGCTACGACGGCGTCTACATCGGCGCGGCCCAGAATTCGTACGGCGGTCCGGCGGGACTGAAGCGCCTCGCCGACGCCTGCCACGCCCGCGGCCTCGCCCTTCTCCTCGACGTCGTCTACAACCACCTCGGCCCCGAGGGGAACTACCTCGCGCAGTACGGTCCGTACTTTACCGATCGCTACAAAACGCCGTGGGGACTAGCCCTCAATTTCGACGGTCCGCACAGCGATGACGTGCGCTGGTTTTTCATCCACAACGCGCTGCAATGGATCGATGAGTTTCACATCGACGGCCTGCGTGTCGACGCCGTCCACGCGATCGTCGATCACACCGCCGAACCGTTTCTGCAGGATCTGACCTCGGCAGTCCGCGAGCGCGCCGAAGCGCTCGGGCGCCGCATCTACACCATTGCCGAATCCAATCTCAACGACCCCCGCGTGATCACGCCGAAAGACGATCTCGGCCTCGGATTCGACTCGCAATGGGCCGACGATTTTCATCACTCGCTGCACACGCTGCTCACCGGCGAACGCGACGGCTACTACCTCGGCTTCGGCCGCACCAGCGATCTCGCGCGCACGCTCACCACCGGCTACCTCTACACCGGCCAGCACTCCCCCTACCTCGGACGCCGATACGGCGCGCGACCGAAAAAGCGCGACGGCAAACAGTTCGTAGTCTTCGCGCAAAATCACGATCAGGTGGGCAACCGCATGCTCGGCGATCGCCTGTCATCGCTTGGATCGCTGTCCAAATTGCGCCTTGCCGCCGCGGCAGTCGTGCTCCCGCCATTCATCCCGATGCTCTTCATGGGCGAGGAGTACGGCGAAACCGCGCCATTCCAATACTTCACCTCGCACGGCGACGAAGACCTGATCGAAGCGGTACGAAAAGGCCGCGCCGAGGAGTTCGACGATTTCGAATGGAAAGGCGAGCCGCCAGACCCGCACGACGAGGCTACGTTCCATCGATCGAAGTTGACGCGTTCGGAGCAGTCCGGCCTGCGCGATCTATATCGCGAGCTGCTGCGCCTCCGCCGCGAAATCCCCGCCCTTCGATCGCTCGATCTCGATGCGGTGGAAACACATGCCGATGATGAGCAGCGGACGTTAGTCGTTCAACGCGGCGATACGTTGTTGGTGTTCAACTTCAGCGATCGCGAGCAGGAGATTGCGGTCTCCGGCTCCTGGACGATTTTGATCGCCTCCGGTGCGACGCTGGCGCTCGATCACATTTCGTTGCAAGCAGAGACATTCGCGTTATTGCGCAGATAGTTTTCACGCGGAGCCGCGGGGACGCGGAGAAAACCCGCTCCGCGTCTCCGCGCCTCCGCGTGAAAGCCTCTACGGGCATTGAATCCGCAGCAGAACAAGCACCCATGTATCGAGTGCCACGAGCAACCTACCGCCTCCAGTTCAACGCCGGCTTTACCTTCGCCGACGCGCGGGAGATCGTGCCGTACCTAGCGGAGCTCGGCATCACCGACATTTACGCGTCGCCGATCCTGAAAGCCCGCAAGGGCAGCGGACATGGATACGACGTCGTCGATGCGAACGCGCTGAATCCCGAGCTCGGATCGGACGACGATTTCGAGGCGCTGCACGATGAGTTGCAGCGGCGGGAGCTCGGCCTGCTGCTCGACGTCGTTCCGAATCACATGGCCGCCAGTCCGGAGAACGCGTGGTGGATGAGCGTTCTCGAAAATGGCGAGCATTCTCGCTTCCTCCACTACTTCGACATCGACTGGACTCCCGTCACAACACGCGGCCAGACCGTCAGCAAAGTCCTTCTCCCGATCCTCGGCAAGCCGTACGGCGACGCGCTGGAGTCGCGCGAGATTCAGCTCCACTTCGACGTCGACGGATTCTTCTTCACCTACTACGACAAGCGCCTGCCGCTCGCGCCCGGTTCGTACGGGCAGGTGCTGCGCGAGTGCGTCGAGTCGCTGCCGCGTGAGGGCGTCGCGATCGAGTTGCGTGAGCTGGTCGAGGACGACGCCGGAGTTCAGAACAGCAAGTTCCTGAAAGAAACGCTCTGGCGGATTTACGAGCAGGACGAACCGTTCCGCGAGGCGCTTCACGCCGCCGTCCAGCGGATCAACAGCGACAGCGATTCTCTCGACGCGTTACTCGACGCGCAGTGGTACCGGCTCGCGTACTGGCGCATCGCCAGCGAGAAGATCAACTACCGGCGCTTCTTCGACGTCACCGATCTCGTCGGCGTTCGCGTCGAGAATCCCGAAGTGTTCGAGGCGCGCAACCGAAGAACGCTGGAGCTGATCGCGGAAGGGAAAGTGACCGGGCTGCGCATCGATCACATCGACGGTCTTTACGACCCGATCGGGCACATGCGCAAGCTACAACTGCGGCTGGCAGGCGAGCCGAATGGCGACGATCGCTTCTACATCGTCGTCGAGAAAGTCCTCGAGCACGGCGAAGAGTTGCCGCGCGAGTTTCCGGTCAGCGGCACGACCGGCTACGACTTCCTCGATTCCGTGAACGCGCTCTTCGTCGATTCGAACGGACTGCAGCAACTCGATCGCTTCTATCGCAACTTCACTGGCGTGACGGCTACGTTCGACGACATCTGCTACGAGCGCAAGAAACAAGTCATCCACGAGCTTTTTTCCGGCGAGATGCGCGCCCTCGGCAAGCAGCTCGGCGCGGTGGCCATGCCCGACCGCAACGCCCGTGATTTCGCGCCGGTCGACCTCACCGCGGCGCTTACTGAGGTCACGGCGTGCATGCGCGTGTACCGGACGTATGTTCGCGAGGCATCCGTCGACGATGAAGATGTGCAGTCGATCCGTACTGCGATCGCCGAAGCGCGGCGACGAGCGGCGAACGGTATCGACGAGCGGTTGTTCATTTTTCTCGAGCGCGTTCTCCTCGTCGATCCGCCGGCATACGTCGAGTCGGAGCGAGAGAATTGGCTGGCCTTCGTCATGCGCTGGCAGCAGTTCACAGGACGTGTCATGGCCGAAGGCGTCGAGGACACGGCGTTCTACAACTACAACCGATTGATTTCGCTCAACGAGGTCGGCGGCAATCCCGGACGCGGTGCCGACTTCGACGGCCTGGCCGAGTTTCACGCGCGCGCATCGCAGATGCAGCTGCAGTGGCCGCACACGATGAACGCGACTTCGACGCACGACACGAAGCGCAGCGAGGACGTGCGTGCGCGCATCAACGTGCTCTCAGAAATCGCGCCGCAGTGGGAACGTCAGGTGCGCCGCTGGTCGAAGATGAATGCGCCGCATCGCGCGAATGGAGTCCCTGACGCGAATACGGAGCTGCTCATCTACGAGACGCTCATCGGCATGTGGCCGCTCGACGATGAGGACCTCCCCTCGGTGCGCGAACGCCTGAAGCAGTACCTCGAAAAAGCCGCGCGCGAAGCGAAGACGCACACGAGCTGGATCACTCCGAATGCCGCGTACGAAGAATCACTCCTCGCATTCGCCGATGCGATCCTCAGCGACGCTGCGTTTTGCGAAGATCTCGTCCGCATCCAGAAACGCGTCGCCTTCTACGGCTTTCTCAACGGACTTTCTCAGGTCGTTCTGAAAGCGACGGCGCCCGGCGCGCCCGATTTTTATCAGGGAACTGAACTCTGGGATTTCAGCCTCGTCGATCCCGACAACCGCCGCCCCGTCGACTACGCGAGCCGTAGCGCGATGCTGAAAAAAATGAAGGCCGCCGCCGAAAAGGACTCGCTCTCCATCGACACGCTTCTCCGCCGCTGGCACGACAGCCGGATCAAGATGTTCGTGACCTGGAAAGCGCTCGACGCACGATCGCGCCACGCGGATCTCTTCCGCGACGGAACCTACGAGCCGATCGTTGCGGGACCGAATGTCGTCGCCTTCACGCGTCGCCACGAAGATGACGCAGTCGTCGTCGCCGTCCCGCGCCTAATCGCGAACCTCGTCAAACCGGGAACCTTCCCGATCGGCGACGTCTGGCCCGACGCCTCAATCCCAATCGCCGGCCCCTGGCGCAATCTCTTCACCGGGGAGAATTTGGAAGGGGATCAGATCGCGCTCCGCTCTCTGTTCAGCCGTTTTCCGGTTGCAGTTCTCGAGAAGCTTTCATCTGCGTAAATCTGCGTTATCTGCGGATGGAGCTTATCCGCAGATTTCGCAGATGACCGCAGATTAGCGCGCCGGATCCAGCAGTCGCGAGAAGAACGGGAAGATGATCGTGGCCATGCGGTCGACGACTTTCTTTCGGTGATCGCCGTCGTAGACGTCGAGCGTGTACGGGACGCGCATCTCGCTCAGTGCGTTGGTAAATCGCGTCACGCCCGGCGGAATGTCGGCAAATTGATCGGACGTGCCGTACTCGATGCCGAATCCGCGCAGCGATTTGAGGTTGTCGCGGAAGGCGCGCACCTGTTGGACGGGAAACTGATCGACGAACGCGGTGTATGCCGGATCGGACGGCATGGCCATTCCGTGATCCATCTTCATCGGCATGCGCGCGAACGTTGGCAGCGACGCGTCGGGAATCATGGCCGCGGTCAGCCCGTACGCGGCGACGGGATAGAAGTCGCCTTTCGCGAGCGCGGCATCGGCATCCGCCGGCGAATGAAACGACATCGCGCCGATCCACGCGGCCTGGTTGCCCCAGCCGATGTCGCCGACGGCATCGAGGCAACACGGGCTGATCGCATATGCCGCGCTGAACACCTCGGCGCGCGTCATCGCGAAATGCACGGCGCCGAAGCCGCCCATCGAGTGTCCGACGATGCCGCGCCCCTCGCGCGTAGCGATCGTGCGGAACTCCTTGTCCACCGCGCCGACGATTTCGTCCGCGATGTAGTCGGACCAGCGGCCCGTCGCCGCCGAGTTCAGGTAGTAACTGCCGAGGAACCGGTTGCGGCCGTTCGGCATAACCACGATCATCTCGCCGATTTTCTTTTCGGCGATGAGTCGGTCGAGCAGCGCCGGGATCTTCCACACCTCGGTCCAGACCTCGTACGTGTCGGCGATGCCATGCAGGAGATAGACGACCGGATAGTGTTTCGTCCCCGACGCGTACGACGGCGGCAAGTAGACGGCGAACTTCTGATCGGCCGGATCGCCGAGCCGGTTCCCGGCCAACGCCTCGGAATGAATCGGAACGATGCGCACGGTGCCGTGCGGCAGCGCGGGTTCAGCGCTTCGCGCGGACGCGGCGCACAGCAGCAGCAGGACGGCGGCGAGGCGGACGGTTTTCATCAGCAGCTCCTTTTGGTTTTGGCGCAGCGATGCCGCGATACAAGCGGCGGATGGCGCGTCGGTAGATGAGGCGGAACGCGGCGGCGTCATCGCCGAAGCGGCCGAGGGTGAACATCGAGATGAGGCCGTGCGCGTGCGACCAGATGGTGAGCGTGGTCTCGAGAGTGTTGTCGCGGCGCAGCTTCCCATCGCGCATCTCCCGCTCGACGGCGTCCCGCGCGGCATCGAACGTCGATGACTTGTGCGCCTCGAAGTCTTCCGGGTAGCGACGGACGTCGCGGCGCGCGCGAAGAAACATGACGTCATAGAGGCGCGGCTCATCGAGCGCGAAATCGAGGAAGCGCTGCATGAAATCGAGAACGTCCGGCCGGCCGTCGCGCGTGAGGTAGTCGTGCAGCAGCGCGAACCCCTGCTCCACGACGGCGGCCATGATCGCTTCCTTGTTGCGATAGTGGCGATAGATGGCAGTCGCCGAGACACCCAGCTCCGCGGCGATGTTGCGCATGGAGACGCCGTCGTCGCCGTGATGATCGTGAAGCCGCCGTGCGGCGTTGAGGATATTGGTGCGCGTGCCCATGTTGACACTGTTAACGTTAACGGTGTTAACAGCGAATGTCAAACGCGGCCCGAGACCTCTCCCAACTCGCGCAGTTCCTCGGCATGCTCCGCCGTCAGCGCACCGTCCGCGAGTCGCCACGACCAGTTGTCGTGTTCCGCGCCGGGCAGGTTCATGCGCGCTTCGCTGCCGAGGTTGAGGACATCTTGCACGGGAACGATGGCCGTCTCGGCGACGGACGTGAACGCCGCGCGGATCAGGGTCCACGCAACATCGCTCGCGTCGCGCACGCCAAGGTAGGACGCGAGTGCCTTCTGCTCGTCGGAGGTCGCGTGCTCGTACCAGCCGCGCGCGGTGTCGTTGTCGTGCGTGCCGGTGTAGACGACCGTTTTCGGATCGAAGCAATGCGGCAGATGCGGACTGTTGGGTTGCTCGAATGCGAACTGCAGGATCTTCATGCCGGGGACGCCGATGGCCTCGCGCAGCTCGTGCACTTCCTTCGTGATGTGTCCGAGGTCCTCGGCGACGAGCGGCAGATCACCGAGCGCGGCACGAAGCGCGTCGAACAGCGCGCGGCCGGGCCCGGGCATCCAGCGGCCATTTATGGCGGTTTGCTCGCTGGCCGGGATCTCCCAATACGCCGCAAAGCCGCGGAAGTGGTCGACGCGAACGACATCGGCGAAACGGAGCGCTGCGCGAAATCGCGAAACCCACCAGCGGAAGCTCGTCTCGCGCAGCACGTCCCATCGATAAAGCGGATTGCCCCATCGCTGACCGGTGGCGCTGAAGTAATCGGGCGGCACACCGGACACGACGTCCGGCTCGCCGCGTTCGTCGAGTTGAAAAATCTCGCGATTGGCCCAGACGTCGGCGCTGTCGCCGGCGACGTAGATCGGGATGTCGCCCATGATGCGAATGCCGCGCGCGCCGGCGGCTTCGCGCACCGCCGCCCATTGCGCGAAGAAGAGCCACTGGACGTATTCGTGAAACCGCAATTCATCAGCGAGATCCAATCGCGCCTCGGCGAGCGCGTCGCGGTCGCGCGATGCGGCGCCGGCGGTCCACGCCGTCCACGATTTTCCGCCGTGCTGCTCCTTCAAGGCGGCGTACAAGGCCCAGTCGGGAAGCCAGGCGTTGTCGTGAATGAACGCGGCCAGCGCCTGGCGTTGTTCGTCCGAGGCATGTTCGGCGAAGTGCTGAAAGGATTGCCGCAGCAGCGATTCTTTGAACGCGTGGACGCGATCGAACTCGACGAAATCCTCGGCGAACGCCGGAACATCATCGAGCGCATCGGCGGGCAGCAGTCCGCTCTCGACGAGTCGCTGCGGAGAGATCAGCAGCGGATTGCCGGCGTACGACGAGAGGCATCCGTACGGCGAATTGCCGTAGCCCGGCGCGTTGAGCGGCAGCACCTGCCAGATGCGCAGCCCCGCGCTCTGCGCCCAATCGAGGAACGACAGCAACTCGTCGCCGAGATCGCCGATGCCGAAGCGTCCCGGCAGGCTGGTCGGGTGGAGGAGGACGCCGGCGGTGCGGGTGGTGGTGTTCGGCTCGTGAACCGAGGTATGGGTCATATGTGGAGTACTGAACGTTCAATGTTGAGCGGAAGACGTGTTTCTTCGTTGTCATCCTGAGGCTGCCGGAGGCACGGAGCCGCAGGCGGAGATGCCGGAGGGCGCCGAAGGATCTCCAGCTTCCCAACTCCGGCTGAAACCCGGTTGGCTTCAACACAGCCTGGGAAGCTTGAGATCCTTCGGCGTCCTCTGCCGTTCCGCTGCTTCGCAGCTCCCGGCTCCGGCAGCCTCAGGATGACAACATCCAACATTTCGCCTTTCACCCTCGCGCCTCGGGGCTGATCGAAAGTTTCTCACCGAGGGCGTCGAAGTGCTGCAGCCAGCGATTGGCGGCCGAGGAGCCGTTGCCGGCGTTGGCGGCAATCACGGGACGGACCGATTTCTTGAGACGGTAGTAGTCGTTCTGCGGACGGCGCAGATCGACGTCGACGCCGGCGTCGCGGACGATCGATACAAGCTTGGCCCAGCTCTCCAACTTCTCCACATCTTCGGAATTGCGCGAGAAATCGCCTGCGGCGCGTTCGATGGCAGCCGTGAGCGACATCAGAGTCGTTTCGTCGAGCAGAACTTTTTCGTCGCGCGATTCGCGCAAGCGCGATTCCAACTCGCCGAGTGGGACGTCGTCGCTCGCGACCATCCGCCGCAATTGCGTGTTGACGTCGAACTCGGCGGCCATGCGCAAGACCTTCGGCAGCGGAACGCCGAGCGTCGCGTGAAAGCGCATCAGCGGATCGTAGCGCTCGTGAAGTTGATGAAACGCGCTCTCGGCTTCGCTGAGCGTGGTGTCGCAGAGCAGGTTGAGGATGCGGCGCTGTTCGTCGCGGAAGAGCGCTCGGATCGACAGCAGCGGCTCGTTGAAATACTCGTCGAGCACGCGGATGACCGAGGAGATGCCATTCACGCGCATGTCTTCGCTGAGGTCGCGTTTCATGGCGTCGTAGTGCTCGGGCAGCGCCGCCGGCCGCACGCCGCCGGTCAACTCCGTCTCGCCGAGGTGGATGACGGTGAATTCGAACGATGCTTCCTCGCGCGTGATGAGCGAAGTGACGGTGATCGAGCCGATGGCCATGCGCGCGCGGCCGGCGCGGAACGATTCGAAATCGTTTTGCCGGACGCGATAGCAGTAGACGCGATCGTCGTGCGCGAAATTGTCGAAGAGCGAGGCGACGGCGTAGTGCGCGGCCACGCGACGAAGATCGAGACGCGTCGGCTTCACTTCCAGCTCGTAGATCTGCCGCGCGTCGCCGTGCTGCGGCAGATTGCTCTTCGCCGAGGCGATGCGGCGCAGAAACTCCAGCTCCAGACTGCGGCCGCCGACTTTTTCGGCGAGCTGGATAACGCGCGCGGCGTAGTGCAGCACCTGCACGGTTTCGATGCCGGAGATGTCGTTGAAAAACCAGCCGCAGCTCGTGTACATGAGCATGGCGTTGCGCTGCATCTCCAGCAGCTCGAGGATGGTGACGGTGTCGTTTTCGCCGCTGGCGTGCTTCGCCATGAATCGCGCGACACTGTCGTCGGAGCGGTCGAGGACGACGTCGATGTAGTCGTCGCGCGCGTCCCACGGATCGTGGAGCAGCGACGCACCGCGCAATTCGAAGATGGCGATGCATTCGTCGCGCAGCCAGTCGAGCGCCTCGCGCAACGGTGTCCGCCACTGCTGGTTCCAACCGTCGCCGCCGCCGGTGCTGCAGCCGCAATCGCGCTTCCATCGTCCGAGGCCGTGGCTGCAACTCCACGCGGTGTCTTCGACGATCTCCACTTCATGCGTCGGCGGGACGTCGGCGAGGAACTGGCCGTAGTTCGCGACGCGCGAGAGCTTCTGCTCGTTGATGTAGTCGAGTGCGTAGGCCAGCGCCATGTCGCCGTAGCGATGATGATGACCGTACGTCTCGCCGTCGGTGGCGATGTTGACGAGCTGCGGATGCGTGCGCCCTTCACCGAATGCGCCGAGGAGGCGATGCGCCAGGTTCTCGCCGCGCGCGAGCAGACGCTCGAAGGCGACGGCGCGCGAGATCGGACCGTCGAAGAAAAACAGGTCGATGGAACGCCCCGACGGCAGGTTGCAGCGATACGGCATGGTCGGATCGATGGCCCCTTTCTGCTCGGTCCAATCGTCCTCGCCGATCGCACGCCAACGCTTCGCCTGCTGCGGTTCGAGAATCGTGAACGCGATTCCTTCCGCGGCCAGCGCTTCGAGCGAGCCGACGTCGACCGCCGTCTCCGGAAGCCACATCGCCTCCGGCTTCCGCTTGAAACGCTTCTCGAAATCGCGGATGCCCCACCGCACCTGCGTGCGCTGATCGCGCGCGTTCGCCAGCGGCAGAATCATGTGGTTGTACGCCTGCGCGATGGCCGATCCATGGCCGCCGAACCGCTCGCGGCTGACGCGATCGGCATCGAGAATTGCGGCGTACGTTTCCGGCTGCTGCTGCTCCAGCCACGACAGCAGCGTCGGTCCGAAGTTGAAACTGATGGCCGCGTAGTTGTTGACGATTTTGACGATGCGCTCGCGCGCGTCGAGGATGCGCGACGAGGCATTCGGTCCGTAGCACTCGGCGGTGATGCGCTCGTTCCAGTCGTGATACGGCGCGGCCGTGTCCTGCGTCTCCACCGCCTCCAGCCACGGGTTCTCCCGCGGCGGCTGATAGAAATGTCCGTGGATGCAGATGTAGCGGATGCGCATCGTGGCGAGAATATCAGCGGCCGAGAAGCTCCAGCACGCCGCGGATCGGGATGCGCACCCAGTCCGGGCGATTGTTCATCTCGTACGCGATTTCGTAGAGCGCCTTTTCGAGAAGATGGGCGTCCAGAAGCACCTGCAGCTCTTCGCGAGATTGCGGCAGATGCGCGGCATCGCCGCTTTCGGCGAGGTATGCGCGGAGGAACGCGGCGCTCACCCACCGATACCAGAAGTTCGCTCCGCTCTCCACGATCGCCGCATCCTCGGCACGAATGACCGAATGCTGCGACGGGCCGTAAAGCACGGCGTGCGGCGCGTAATGGAAGGAGCGCAGCATCCCGGCAACGTCGCGCAAGGCGCTGCGCTTGATCCGGCGTTCGCTCAATGGCCGCGACGGCTCGCCCTCGAAATCGATGATGACGAAGTCGTTGCCGGTGTGCAGTACCTGCCCGAGGTGATAGTCGCCATGCGTGCGGATGCGCAAACCTGTAATGCGCCCGTCGAGAATGTGCCGTATCCGCTGTTGGACTTCCTCTTCACGCACCAATAATTCTTCCGCTGCCGGAATCCCTTTGCCGCGCCGTCGTAGCAGTTGAAATGTGCGCACTGCCTGCGATCGAATGTGCTGGTAAATCGATCGCTGATAATGCGGCGTAATCGGCTCCGGCGCGAACGCGGAGATGTCGTCGCGCGAGGCGAGCGCAAGATGCATCTGCGCGGTACGACGCCCGAGAAGTTCGGCATCGGCTAGATAGAGACCGATGGTCTGTTGGGCGATCTCCGGCAATGGTTTGTCCACGATTACCAGCAATGATTCAGAAGGTGTGGCCTTCGCCAACCTCTCCGCCGCCGACGGATCGCTCAGAACGGAATCGAAGAACCGTCCGAATGTATCGACGGTGTACGCCCACGCATCGCCCGAATTCGCCACATAGCGTTGCAGCATCGCCAGCGTGGTCGGCTCCGTCGTCGAATCGGTCTCGTATTGAAGTGCGCCTTCCAGGCGCGGTGTACCGGTAAAGGACGTCTCCTCATTCAGGAACCGCGTCACCTCGAGATCGGTGTTGACGCCGGGCTCCAGGCGGCGGAAGAGTTTCAGGAAGAATTGGTCGCCGTAAAGCACAGCCGTATTGCTCTGTTCGGCTTTGAGAACCTGCGCGGTAAGTCCGCCGGCGTCGCGCAGTTCGCGAGGACGCGACGCGCCCCCGGTCACCGCGCCCTGCTCGCCTTTGAGAGTGCGACGACGCGCGATCGTGTCGAGCAACGCCGCCGTGAATTTCGCATCGGTGACAGGCTCATACAGAAGGAAGCCGTCGCGCAGTCGGGCCACGAGCGTCGGGATTTTCGTCTCCTGCTCCTGCGCGCGCCGGGCCTGCAGGATTGCCAGCGGGAGGAGACAGGTCTCGGGTTCGCCGTCCGCGTAATCGATGCGCAGGAACGTAAGCTGGCCCGAGTCATTCGGAAGCGCCACGGTTTCCGTGACCTGCAATGAGGTGATCGTGCGCGCTTTGGCGCTGAACCAGCGGCGTGAACGCACGTACGTCTCAAGCGCGCTGCCGAGTGCGGCGCGATTGCGGTCGGCGAAGAGTTCCTCGAAACTGGCCGCTTTGAGGTGCGGCACTTCTTCGCTACTGAGCGTTGCCTCGGTGCTCTGGCGTTCGAGCGTGAACCAATAAAACGCGAACGGCCCGAGGTTGAGAAAATATGACTTGTCGCCGATGTCCGGGAAACGCGTTCCACCGGAAAGTTCGACCGGCGCCATTCCCGCGAATTCTGAAAGATCGAGCTCGAAGCACTGTACAAGCCGCGAGAGATTGGCGACGACGAGAATCGTTTCGTCCTGATAGCGGCGCACGAACGCCAGAATCTTGCGATTCTCCGGATGCAGAAACTCCATCGTGCCGCGGCCGAAGGCCTGGTAGCGATTGCGTTGCGCGATGAGACGCTTCATCCACCATAAGAGCGAATAGGGGCTGCTTTGCTGCTGATCGACGTTGACCTGCTCGTAGTGATACTCGGGATCGATGATCACCGGAAAATACAATTGCTGCGGATTCGCCTTCGAGAATCCGGCATTACGATCCGGACTCCATTGCATCGGCGTGCGGACGCCGTTGCGATCGCCGAGATAGATGTTGTCGCCCATCCCGATCTCGTCACCGTAATAGATGATCGGCGTGCCGGGAAAGGAAAACAGCAGGCCGTTCATGAGGTGAATCCGGCCGCGATGATTCTGCATCAGCGGCGCGAGGCGGCGGCGGATGCCGAGGTTGATGCGGGCCTGGCGGTCGGACGCGTAGGTGCGCCACATGTAATCGCGGTCCTCGTCCGTGACCATTTCCAGCGTCAGCTCGTCGTGGTTGCGCAGGAACATCGCCCATTGACAGTTCTCGGGGATGGCCGGTGTCTGCGCCATGATGTCGATGATGGGAAATCGATCTTCCTGCGCTAGCGCCATGTACATGCGCGGCATGACCGGGAAGTTGAAGGCCATGTGGCATTCGTCGCCATTCCCAAAATACGGCAGCGAGTCTTCAGGCCATTGATTTGCCTCGGCAAGCAGCATCCGGCCGGGATATTTCTGGTCGACGTGCGCTCGTAATGTCTTCAAATACTCGTGCGTCTCCGGCAGGTTCTCGCACGTCGTCCCCTCTCGCTCGAAGAGATACGGGATCGCATCGAGGCGAAAGGCATCGACGCCCATATCCATCCAGAAGTCGAGCGCTTTGATCAGCGCGGCGTGGACCGCGGGATTGTCGAAATTGAGATCCGGCTGATGCGAGAAGAAGCGATGCCAGTAATACGCCTTGGCAACGGGATCCCAAGCCCAGTTGGATGTCTCGTAATCCTTGAAGATGATGCGCGCGTCTTTGTATTTTGTCGGCGTATCGCTCCAGACATAGAAATCGCGCCACGGCGAGCCCGGCTTCGCGCGCCGCGACTTTTGAAACCATTCATGCTGGTCGCTGGTGTGATTGATGACCAGCTCCGTGATCACTTTCAACCCTCGACGATGCGCTTCCTTCAGAAAGACTTTGAAATCGGCGAGGGTGCCGTAACTTGGATTGACCGCCGTGTAATTGGCGATGTCATAGCCATCATCGCGCAGCGGCGAGGGATAGAACGGCAGGAGCCAGATGATGTTGATGCCGAGGTCCTGCAGGTAATCGAGCTTGCGCGTCAGCCCCTGAAAATCGCCGATGCCGTCGTTGTTGGAATCAAAAAAGGCGCGAACATGCGTCTGATAAATGATCCCGTCTTTGTACCAAAGGTCGTCCATGGTGTTAGTCCACTGTCATCCTGAGCCGCCGGAGCTGCGTCGGCGAAGCCAGAGCAGCGGAGGACAGTCGAAGGACCCCCACCCGATAGCCCGGCTGGGCGGCGGCTTCAGCAGGGGGTCCTTCGACCGTCCTTCGGCGCTCCGCCGCTGCGCGGCTACACGCCTCCGGCGGCTCAGGATGACAGTCACAGAAAGTATTCAAAATCCCTCTCACTTCTCACTTTGCGTCGGATTCGGAAGATGTGGGCGGGGACAACGTGCGGATTCAGCTGCACGTAGTTCTTCGCGCCGTGCCACGTGTAGCGCGCGCCGGAGAGCAACTCGTGTACCTGGAACGGGCGGTTTGCGTCGAGGTGCAAGGCAGCGAGATCGAGCTCGACGTAGCCGGCCTGCGTATTGTGCGGATCGACGTTGACGATGGTCAGAACGACGTCGGTTCCGGCCGATTTGCTGTAGCAGAGGATTTCGTCGTTCGTCGTCGTGTGGAAGCGCAGCGTTTCATTCTGCTGCAGCGGCGGATTGTCGCGGCGAATGCGATTCACGACTGCGATCAGCTCGGAAAGATCGTCATCGGTCGAATCCCATTGCTTCACTTCGTATTTTTCGGAATCGAGATACTCCTCGCCTCCCGGTTCGCGCGCCGCTCCGATGAAGCGTTCGAACGGAGGCCCGTAAATGCCATAATTCGCGGAGAGCGTGGCCGCGAGCATCAGCCGGATCGTGAAGGCCGGGCGTCCGCCGTATTGCAGATACTCGGTGAGGATGTCCGGCGTATTCGGCCAGGCATTCGGACGGAAGAAGTCGCTGATTGGCGGCTTCGTGATCTCTTCAAAGTACTCCGTCAGTTCATATTTGGTGTTGCGCCAGGCAAAGTACGTGTACGACTGAGAGAACCCCGCCTTGGCCAGCCAGTACATGATCTTCGGCCTCGTAAACGCCTCGGCTAAAAAGATCACGTCCGGATGGTGTTTCTTGACCGTGCGAATCACCCAATGCCAGAACGGCAGCGGCTTCGTGTGAGGATTGTCGACGCGGAAAATGCGCACGCCTTTGTCGATCCAGAAGCGAAAGACGTCGCACAGCTCTTTCCAGAGATCGGACCAGGCGTCGGTTTCGAAGTGAAACGGATAGATGTCCTGATACTTTTTCGGCGGATTTTCGGCGTATTGAATCGTTCCGTCGGGCCGCTTCTGAAACCATTCGGCGTGTTCCTGAACATATGGATGATCCGGCGACGCCTGAAACGCGATGTCGAGCGCCATTTCGATTCCGCGCTCGCGCGCCGCGATGACGAGATGCTTGAAGTCATCCATCGTCCCAAGCTGCGGATGAATCGCCTTGTGTCCCCCTTCCGCACCGCCAATGGCCCACGGACTGCCGGCGTCTCCTTCCTCGGCCGACACCTTGTTGTTCTTCCCTTTGCGAAACGTCGTTCCGATCGGATGGATCGGCGGCAGGTAGAGAACGTCGAATCCCATCTTCGCGATGCGCGGCAGTTGCGCTTCGACGTCGCGAAACGTTCCCACAGAGCGCGGGAACAGCTCGTACCAGGTGCTGAAAGCGGCGCGGCGCGGATCGACTTCGATGGCCAGCTCGCAGCCATAGCGCGTCGCGAATTTACGCTCGGCGTTGCGCTCCATGAGATCGAGAAGCTCGTCGTTGGCGAGCGCGTGAACTTTGACGCGCGCTTCATCGTCGCCGTCGATCATCGAAACGTAGTGCTCGAGCCGTTTGCGATCGCGATCCTTCGCGCGTTCCGTGGCGGCGCGAATCATCTCCAGTCCGATGCAGAGCTGGACATCGAGATCGGCGTCGGGACGTTTCTTCAGATAGCGATGCCACGTCAGGAAATGATCGATCCACGCTTCGAAGGTGAAGTAGTAGAAGCCGAGGCGATCGACGGGGAGCTCGGCGCGCCAGCGGTCGTTGACCAGGGCGGTCATGCGCGTCTCCGTGAACGTCTTCTCCGACTCGTGGCGATGAAACATCACCGCGGCCAAGAGGTCGTGGCCGTCCGCAAAGATGTCGGCTTCGACAGACACGACGTCCCCCACCGCGCGCTTGGCGGGGAAGCGGCCTTCATCCACCGAAGGAGTCACGCCTTCGATGACGACGCGGCGACGCCCATCGAATTGCAATTCGGGCACGGGGGCGAGGTTGCGAGTTGCATGCCCTCTTGCGTTTACAGCAGTTTGCGCACGAACGGTCGCGCGGCGATGCCGAGGATGCTGCCGGCGGGGCGGCTGCGAAGGATGACCAGGCGGTAGAGCTGCTCGGCGGCGATGGCCGAGGCGGCGATCAGCGAGATCAAAGCGCCGCGATGCAACGAAGTCGCTACGCCAATCGCCGCGAAGAAGAGGATCAAGATCGCAATCACTGACGACTGGTGGCGGTAGTCGTAGCCGAATCGCGCCGCCACGCGCGCCTGATCGGCGGGGCTGAGCAGCGTCACCAGCGCCTCGCGCATCACCAGCGAGTCGGCCACGGCGCGATCCGCGGGCGTCTCGGTGATCGTGATGACCATCCCTTTCTCGCGCGCAAACGGCGAGACGGCGCGCGTACGATCGGCGGCGGTGTAGTAGTAGATGAGATAGCCGATGACGCCGATCGCCGATCCCGCCGGGCGACCGATCAGCCAGGCGATTCCGAAGCGGAGCGAGGTCTCGACGAAGAGATAGCCGGTGACGAGGTACACCGGCAGCGGGCGCGGCGTGCCGGACATGATGCCGCTGACGAGCCACAGCACGAGCGTGATCACGACCGCGTAGACGCCGAGCGCGGAGAAGATCGTCAGCCGCGGGGCGATGATGCCGAGCTCGCGTCCGATCTCCTCCTGCACGCCGGCGGGAAGATGCCCGGCCAGCAGCGCCAGCGCGTTCGCGGACTTCCGTTTCGTCTCGCGCGCGAGCTGCGCACGATACTCGGCCAGCCGCTGTGCTTCGTGCGCGTCGTCGTAGTGATCGATGGTGCGCATGGCGTGCATCTCAGGCCACGGCTCGAGCACGTAGCGCACCCCGCCCTGCGGCAACGGTTCGGCAGAGATGACTTCGAAATAGCGCTCCTCCCACAGCACCGCCGTTCCCGGAAACTCGGCGGTGGTGAGCGTCTTCGGCGCGCGCGGCGTCCACGCTTTCGGGATGCGCGACAACAGCTCCACGCGCTCGCCATCGTCCGCGCGCACGCGATCGGAGCCGTATGCCTGCATTCCGTCATTCTAAGTGGCGCGGGAGCGCTTCTTGCTGCCGGAGCAACCGTGAGCGACAAACCATCGGCGGAATGCAGCATCCTGATCGTCGAGGACGATGCGTCGATCCGCCGCCTCGTGCGCACGGTGCTGCTGCGGCAGGGCTACCAGGTCGAGATCGCCAGCGACGGCCTGGAAGCGGTCGCGAAACTCGCCGTCGCCAACTACGACGTGATCATCCTTGACCTGATGATGCCGAACCTCGACGGCTTTTCATTCATGACGGCGATGGCGCGCGACACGCCGGAGCGGCTGAAGCGCGTGATCATCACCAGCGCCGCGTCGCCCGCGGTCATCAACGAGCGGCTGAAGGGCATTCCGTTCGATCTGCTGCCGAAGCCGTTCGACATCCATGAGCTGCTTTCGCGCGTGCAGGCGTGCGCGACGCGCAGTGGATCCGTCGATTCGTAGTTTCCGGCAGGTAATTCGCAATAACTAATAGCCGGAGGAAACTCATGGCTGAACGAATCGTCGTCTATGGCGCGGACTGGTGCGGCGACACGGTGCGCACGCTGCGGCACCTCGACCGCACCGGCGTCAAGTACGACTACATCGACATCGACAATGACAGCGAAGGCGAGAAAAAAGTCATCGCTCACAGCAACGGCCGGCGGCGCATCCCCCTCGTGGAAATCGCCTCGGATGGCGGCGAGCCGCAACGCATCGCGGTTCCGCGCGATGCGGAGCTGGATTCGATGCTTGGCAAGAAGAAGTAAGGACGAGGCGGGAGTCGGGAGTCGGAGAAACGCCCCTCAAACTTGCTCCGACGCCCGACCCCCCACCCCCGGCTCCCGAACCACCGGAATCACGTCATTCAGGATCCACAGCGGCCCGATGAGCAAGTGGACGGCGTTGCGCATAAACGCCGGCTGCTTGTGCTCGTACACGCTGTGTCCGATGAACTGAAAAATCCATCCGAGGATGAAAAGGGCGATGTTGACCGACATCGGCAGCCACGCGCCGATGAGATAGAACGCGATCGAGACGATCAGCATCGGGATGGCCAGCCGCCACTCGAGGCGAATGTACGTAACCGTGGCCACAAAGATGAGAAGCATCGCGGCGTCGGTCGGCATCCCCAGAAATTTGCCCGTGCCGGCGCGCGCGAGCATGCCCAGGAGCGAGAGCATGATCAGCGGGATGCCGAGGCGGTGAAACCACTTGTTGCCCTTGGTCTGGTGATAGGCGGCGTAGTCGGCGAAGGAGTCGCGAATGTTCATGGCGAGAAAGTTTACCCGCGTGTGCGCGGGATCGCTTGTCATCCAGAGCCGCCGGAGGCACGAAGCCGCGGAGCGGCGAGATGCCGAAGGACGGCGAAGGAACTCAAAATGCGCAGTCCCAGCCGCAGCCCGCGTAACGGGCGCGCGGTTCCAGCCGGGACCGCGCTGCTTTCAGGGGTTCCAATGCAGCTTGCGTAACTTGAGATCCTTCGCCGTCCTGCGCCGTTCCATCGCTACGCGACTCCCGGCTTGGCGGCTCTGGATGACAAAACCCGCATCCTTATCCCGCCCTTCGGCCGCAGCGTGATCGACGCCTGCGGCGTCACGTCATCGGTCAAGAGCGACAACTTCCAGCGCTGCGCGATGGTGGCCACGATCAGCACCGCCTCCCTCCACGCGAAGCCTTCGCCGATGCAGATGCGCGGTCCGGCGCCGAACGGAAAGTAGGAGAGCTTCGGTCGCGATGCTTTCGCTTCCGGCGTAAACCGCAGCGGATCGAAGCGATCGGGATCGGGAAACCAGCGCGAATCGCGATGCGTCACCGCCTGCGACGCAACGACCACCGCTCCCTTTGGAACGAACCACTCGCCGATCGTCGCGTCCTCGATCGCCAGCCGGCTCACCGCCCACGCCGGCGGGAACATCCGCATCGACTCCGCCACCACCATCTCCGTGTACGGCAGCCGCGCGTAATCGGCAGGCGTGGGAGTTCGATCGCCGAGGACGGCGGCGAGCTCGCGGTGCATCGCGTTCGCGGCTTCGGGATTCAACGAAAGCAGGTACCACGTCCACGCCAGCGCGTTCGCGGTCGTCTCATGCCCGGCCAGGAAGAGCGTCATCGCCTCATCGCGAAGCTGCTGGTCAGTCATGCTCCCGCCATCTTCTTCATCCACCGCCATCAGGAGCATCGACAGCAGATCGCCGCGATCCTCTCCCGACTTCCTCCGCTCATCGATGATGCCGTAGACAGTCTTGTCCAATCGCTCCAGCGAACGACGAAAGCGCATGGTCTGCGGCAGCGGTAACTTGCGCAGCAGATTCGCGATCGGATTCATCAGCGTCGGAAAGAGATCGACGAGCGACGTGAGCGCGACTCCGATCTCGTCCGCCTCCTGATCGATCTCCGCATCGAACAGCGTCTTGGCGACGACCGACAGCGTGAGCCGCATCATCTCCTGATGGACGTCGAGCACCTCGCCATCCCGCCACCCCAGCCTCGCCGCCCGCTCGATCATGACCTCGGCATACCGCCCAATCCGCTCCCGATGAAACGCCGGCTGCACCAGCCGCCGCTGCCGCCGATGCACCTCCTCCTCCGACGTCAGCAACCCCTCCCCAAAAATGATCTTCGACCGCTGCAGCACCCGGCTCTTATGAAACGACCGATGCTGCGTGACGAGCAACTCGCGAATCAGATCGGGATGATTGAAGAAAAAGATCTGCTGCGGTCCGACGTGGAACTGGGACGCATCGCCGTACTCGTTCGCGAGTTTTTGAAAAAACGGAATCGGATCGCGCTGCAGCGTGCGCAGGTAACGGAAGGGGATGTGACTTTTCGGGCCGGGGGGAGTGGGCATTTGCGTGCTGATGGTAAAGGGAGACGGTTCACGCGGAGAACGCGGAGAGGCGGAGGGTGCGGAGAAAACCTCCGCGTGCTCCGCCTCTTCGCGTCCTCCGCGTGAAACCGTTCCCCTTTAGAATCACGCACAAACATGAACGCCCTCCCGCTCATCCTCTTCTTTCTCGCGGTGACCGCGATCGGGTACCGCTACTACTCCGCCTTCCTCGCGGCGAAGGTCATGGCGCTCGATGACACGCGCGTCACGCCAGCGCATCGGTTCAACGACGGGCAGAACTACGTGCCGACGAACAAGTGGGTGCTCTTCGGGCATCACTTCGCGGCCATCTCGGGCGCGGGGCCGTTGATCGGACCGGTGCTGGCGGCGCAGTTCGGGTACCTGCCGGGATTGTTGTGGCTCGCCTTCGGAGTCGTCCTCGGCGGGGCGGTGCATGACTTCGTCACGCTCGCCGCCTCGGTGCGAAGGAACGGGAAGTCGCTGGCGGAGATCGCGCGGACGGAGATCTCGCCGCTGGCCGGGATCACGGCCATGATCGCCATCCTCTTCATCATCGTCATCGCGCTGGCCGGACTCGGCATCGCCGTCGTCAACGCGCTGGCGGATTCGCCGTGGGGGACGTTCACGATCTTCCTGACCATTCCGATCGCGCTGCTGGTCGGGCAATACCTGCATCGATCGAAAGCGCCGTTCGCGATCCGCAACGGCTCGATCGCCGGCGCGCTGATGGTGCTGGCTGCGGTCGTGGCCGGACGTTTCGTCCCCGGCACCGCGCTCGGGATGCTGTTTACCCTATCCAAGCCGCAGATCACCATCGCCATCGCCATCTACGGCTTCACCGCCTCGGTGCTTCCGGTCTGGATGCTGCTCTGCCCGCGCGACTACCTCTCGTCGTACATGAAGCTCGGCACCATCGCGGCGCTGGTCATCGGCACGGTCATCGTCGCGCCGCATATTTACGCGCCGGCCGTTTCGCAGTTTGCGGGAGGCGGCGGTCCGATCATCCCCGGCAAGCTCTTTCCGTTCGTCTTCATCACCATCGCCTGCGGAGCCATCTCCGGCTTCCACGCGCTGATCGGATCGGGGACGACGCCGAAGATGGTGGATCGCGAATCCGACGCGCGGATGATCGGCTACGGAGCGATGCTCTGCGAAGGGCTGGTCGGCTGCGTGGCCCTCATCGCCGTCTGCGCGCTGCATCCCGGCGACTACTACGCCATCAACGTTCCGCCCGCGGTCTTCGCGAGGCTCGGACTCTCGACCGTAAACCTGCATCACTTTTCAACGCTCGTCGGCGAAACGCTCGTCGGACGCACGGGCGGCGCGGTCTCGCTGGCAGTCGGTTTCGCGCAGATTTTCTCCGGCATCCCGCTTCTCGGCGGACTGATGTCGTACTGGTACCACTTCGCGATCATGTTCGAGGCGCTGTTCATCCTCACCACAATCGACACCGGCACCCGCGTGGCGCGCTTCATGGTGCAGGAGTTCCTCGGCCGCGCCTGGAAGCCGTTCGAAAACACGTCATGGATTCCCGGCACGATCCTCTCCACGGGCCTGGTCGTCTTCGGCTGGACTTGGTTCATCCTCAACGGATCGATCTCGCAGATCTGGCCGATGTTCGGCATCGCCAATCAACTGCTAGCCGCGGTTGCGCTCTGCGTCGGAACGACGGTCATCCTAACGCCGGCAAAGCAAAGTACGCATGGACGACGATGTTCCCGCTGGCCTTCGTCGCATCGACGACGCTCTACGCCGGCTACCGCTCGATCTTCGACAACTTCCTCGGCCCGAAGATGATGGCGAAAGACCCCTTCACCGGCTACCTCGACGCGACGCTGACCGTGATCCTGATGCTCTGCGTAATCGTGATCCTGGCCGCGTCTGCCCGCGCTTGGATGCGCGCGATCCGCGGCGAAAACGTCGCGTTTATCCCCGCCACAGCTGGACCGGATCACCTGCACATGCCGGGCAGCGGCTGCTGTTAACGCGATAAAGAATGATCCAGCGGCGGGTCAGCGTCTTGCTGCGTGCACACCTTTGGACCCACTGCCGGATTTGGCGAATTCCGCAAGTTTCGCGTCATCAACGACTTAGATTTTTGATCACTCCGGCATCGGCGTTGCCATAGTCGAGCGCGAAAGGACCTTCCTCCTATGCGCAAGCTTTGTCTCTCTCTCGCAATGGCGCTCGCCATCCCGGCGGCGTTTGCCCAGACCAACAATTCGAAGGACCCCACCTGGTGGGAGAAATACCAGTACCTCGTCAAGAACGGCGAGATGACGGCCGCCGGGCCGACGGCCTCGGTCTCTTCCGGCGCGAACGTCGACGTCTCGAACGAATGCGGACCGCAGAGCGAGACGTACATCACGCTCAACACCGCCAACCCGAAGCAGCTCGCGGCCGGATCGAATGAGATCTTCCGCGATCCGATGCGCGGCTACTGGTCGGCCGACGGCGGCAAGACATGGGGCGGCGTCGACCTCCCGCTGCCGCCGCCGATCGGCACGAACGGCATCCGCTTCGGCTCCGATCCGACGCTGGCCTTCGACAGCCGCGGCAATCTCTTCTACGGATACATCGTCGTCTTTTTCGGCAGCGGCAACGGCATCAACGGCACCGAGATGGGCGTCGCTCGCTCGAGCGACGGCGGCAAGACGTACTCGCTCGCGAACTTTTTCTCCTTCTCCGGCGGCAGCGATCACTTCAACGACAAGCCGATGATCACCGCGGACGCGAACGTCAACTCGCCGTTCCGCGACAACGTCTACATCGCCTGGGATGCCGCCAGCGGCGGCTCCGCGAGCGGCGGCGGCGTGCGCGTAGCGCGCTCCAGCGATCACGGCGTCACCTACACCGTCACCCGCGCCGACGATCCGAAGGGACCGGGCCGCGCCATCGGTGCCGTGCCGTTCGTCGGTCCGAATGGCGAGCTCTATCTGGCCTGGAACGACTACGCCGCGAACACGATCGCCTTCAGCCGCTCGTTCGACGGCGGCGCGACGTGGGACGCGCAGCGCGTCATCGCTTCGAAGCAGCTGCCGTTCGACATCCGCATCCCGGCCGAATTCAACCGCGGCGCGCTCGTCTATCCCGCCTGCGACGCCGATCGCAGCAGCGGCACGCATCGCGGACGCCTGGTCTGCTCGTGGATGGATCTGGCCGGCAACGGCACCACCGACATCTTCACCTCGTACTCCGATGACAAAGGCGCGACGTGGTCGCTTTCCAAATCGGCCGCCGACGCGCTGCCGTTCGCGGTCGATCGTTTCAATCAATGGCTTTCGATCGATCCGACCAACGGCGTCGTCAACGTCTCCTTCTACGACACGCGCAACGACACCACCGGCGCGCGCTACGAGACCGACATCTATCTCTCCCGCTCCTCGAACGGCGGCGCGTCGTTCGCGCCGAACGTCCGCGCCTCGGACGTCAGCTCGAACGAGCACGATTGCGACGGCGTCTTTCCCTGCTCGGCCATCAACTACGGCAACCAGCAGGGCGACTACTCCGGCATCGTCGCTTACGGTGGCGTCGCCCATCCCGTCTGGACCGACAGCCGCCGCAATCAGGACAGCGTCAACGGCTGCCGCTTCCCCGCGATGGAAGAAGTCTTCACAACCAGCGTAAAGTAGGCCTTCTCGGAAAGGGCGGACCTCCGGGTCCGCCCTTTCTTTTGACGGAGGTTGGACATGCTGGGCAACACACCGATCATCGCGTTCCTCCCCACGCTCGATTTCGACAAAGCGCGCGCGTTCTACGTCGACGTCCTCGGCCTCCGCTTCGTCGAAAACGACGGCTTCGCCATGGTCCTCGACGCGAACGGGACGATGATCCGTGTCGCGAAAGTCCAGCCCGATTTCAAGCCGGCCGTCTTCACGATCCTCGGCTGGGAAGTCTCTGACATCGAAAGCGTCGTCTCCGACATGACCGCCAAAGGCGTCGTCTTCGAACGCTACGGCTTCTTCGAACAGGACGCCCTCGGCATCTGGGCCGCGCCCGGCGGCGCGAAAGTGGCGTGGTTCAAGGACCCGGACGGCAACACGCTGTCGGTCTCGCAGCACGTCGAGTAAACCATCCGCAGATGAGGCAGATATCACGCAGATAACCAGTTCCCATCTGCGTCTTTAATCTGCGAAATCTGCGGATAAACGTCCTACGCTACGCGGCATCGTGATGGCGATGCCGAAGAAGAAGACGATGCAACCCGCAATCGCCGGGCCGAGATGGAAAAGGTCGGTGTAGCCGATCAGGGGATGAACGGCAATCGCGGCGCAAAAGCCCGTCACTCCCGCCGCGGCCAGTGCCTGCCAGAGATTGCGCGATGGCGTTCCGTAGAGCACGGCGAGGAACATCGCCAGACCGCAGGAGACGAGCGCGCCGCCGAAGCCGGCGCGGTCGTGAGCGATGAGCGGCACGAGGTGCGGATTCACCTGGCGCAGTTCCGCCGGCGTGATGCCCATGAACACGATGTCCGTCGGCACGAACACCGAGGTCATGCCGACGGTCATGATCGTCAGACCAGCCGCAACGATGCCGAACGTGGCCATGAGCAGCAGGATGCGGCCGATACCGTTTCGCGAACGAACATCGAACGCGGGCCGCGAGACTTGTTCGACGCGCAGAGCACGCGTGCGCACGAGACCCGCCGCGAACAGCGGCAGGAGCGCAAGCGTCGCCGCGCCGTGCCAGGAATCGAGATAGCCATAGCCGAGGTACGCGAGAAAGCTCAGGAAACCGGCGCTGCCGCTGATGAGCAGCGCCCACCACGCCCACGTCTCGCGGCGGCGCAACGGAAACTCGGCGAGCCAGAGATACATGATTCCGATGGCCATCAGCACGCCGCCGAATGAGACGCGGTCGTGAACCATGAAGTGCACGATGCGGCAGCCGCGAAGCGCGCAGAGTTGCGCGGCTGTCATGCCGAGGTAGTCGGTGTCCTGCGGCAGAAACTGGCCGGTCGATGCCTGAAAGAGCGCGAACGCGCCGGCGCCGATCAACGCCAGCGCCGTCAACTTGATCGGTGAACGACCGTCGCCGATCAGTGTTGCGAAGAATCCGCGATCGTCGTCATTGCCGCGCATTGCTAAAGGCTAACATCGCGCGATGGCTCCCACCGGCCGCTTCGCGCCCTCCCCGACCGGACCGCTCCACCTCGGCAGTCTGGTCGCGGCGGTGGGATCGTGGCTGTTCGCGCGACGCGAAGATGGGCGGTGGCTGTTACGGATGGAGGATCTCGACACGCCGCGCGTCGTGGCTGGATCGGCGGACGAGATTCTTCGCGCGCTCGAACGTTACGGACTGACGTGGGACGGCGAGGTCGTGCATCAATCGCAGCGGATCGCGTTGTACGGCGACGCGCTGGCCACATTGCGCGCGAAAAATCTCGTCTACGACTGCGGATGCTCGCGCGCAGACCTCGCGCGCGCTGCTTCCGCGCCACTCGGACGCGAATCTGTGTATCCGGGGACTTGCCGCGATGGATTGCCGGCCGGACGCGTTGCGCGCGCGGTTCGCTTTCGGACGTCGCATGAGGTCATCGGCTTCGACGACATCCTTCGCGGACCTGTCGAGGAGAATGTCGCCGCGGAGACTGGCGACTTCGTGGTTCGACGTGCCGACGGCGTTTACGCGTATCAACTGGCGGTGGTCGTCGATGATGCGGCGCAAAACATCACGCAGGTCGTCCGCGGCGCCGATCTGCTGACGTCGACCGCGCGTCAAATCGCGCTGCAGCGCGCGCTCGGACTTTCCACTCCGTCGTACGCGCACCTGCCGCTCGTTTTGAATCCGGACGGCTCCAAACTCGGCAAACGCGATGGCGCCTTGCCGTTGCCGTCACTCGATGAGAAGCGCATTCGCGAGACGCTGTCGTTTGCGTTGCGATTCCTCGGAGTCGAAGTCGCTTTCGACTCGCCGTCGCGAATGTTGCAGGAGGCGTTGGGGAAGAGTTCGTAGTGCGGGCGTCTCGCCTGCATCCGGCGTGGCGTCTCGCCCGACGGTGGTTTCTTGGATTCAATTACAGAATCGTTCTAGATGACGGAAACCACCGCTGGGCGGGACGCCTCAGCGGATGCAGCCGAGACGGCCGCACTCCCCCTCTCACAGCTTCAGAATCAGCTTGGTCATGTCGTGCTGGTTGCCGTCGGGATCCGTTCCGTAGCCGGGCATCACGTAGGAGGTGAAGCCGAGGTTTTGGAGGGTGGTCACGGCATCGGCTTCGAGGTCGGAGATCAGCATCGCGTTGATGTGGCGGAGGCCTTTTTCGCGGGCGATGCCGATGAACTGGTTGACCAGCAACGTGCCGAGGCCGACGCCGCGGAAGGCGGGATCGATCATCCACTTGAGGCGGCCGGTCAGGCGGAGCGGACCGCCGTGGCGGCGATGGAGCGTGGCGTCGGCGACGATGCGGTTGCCGTCGAGCGCCAGCAGCGGAAAGACCTTCGCGTAATCGATGTCGCGGCCCCAACTCTCGATCAGCGAACGATTCTCGATCGGATCCCAGGCGAAGCGGCGATAGGCGACGGGAAGGTGCTGGAAGAACTCGAACAACGCGTCGACGTCCTTCTCAGCGAAGGGACGGAGCAGAACTCTGCGGCCGTCGCGCAGGACGGCCTCCTGCGGATAGCGATGCGGCATTTGCGAACGATACCATCACGGTCACGCGGAGTGCGCGGAGAGGCGGAGAACGCAGAGAAAATCAGGTTCTCTCCGCCTCTCCGCGTTCTCCGCGTGAAACCGTGTGCCCTCAAACGAACTCGGCACGATCCCCAATACGAATCGCCCCGCCCTCGACGATCTCGCCAAAAACTCCGGCGCGCCAGTTCGGGCTGAGCGCCTTGCGAAGTCCCGCCTGCGCTTCCTCCATCTGCTCGCACGGCCGCGTCTCGCCGAGGATGCGCACGAGGCATTCGCCGAGCCGGAGAAGTTTGCCGCGCGAGTCGGCGAGCGGCATGCCGCGCAGCATCACGTTCGCGCGGCGTTTCGACGGATCGACGTCGTGGCCTGTTTCGGCCGCAGCCTCGCGCCACGCCGCTTCATCGATGATCGTGATCTGGCGCCGCCGTCCCTGATCCGCGTTGCCGATCAGACCGCGGCCGGCGATCGCTTCGGCCTGCTGGACCCGGTCCATTACGCCACCATGCGCGCGCTTGATCCAGATATCGACGATCTCGCCTGTCACGGTTGCATCTCCGCGCGCCGTTTGATCGCTTCGAGCCAGCTCCGGCGGATGATGCCGCTGCCGGGGCGGATGAAGCGCCAGTAGATCGCGAATTTGCGGCGCGCCGCATCGGTCTGGGCGAAGACGCGCGTTTCCGTGGTCACGAGGCCGTCGCCATTCACGCGAAAGTTCATCACCGCGAACGTCCGCGGTGCGACGCGTGCACCGATGACCAGCTCGCGCGGCGCGTCGTCAGACAGCATCCAGAATCCGCTGCCGAGGGCGACGTCGAGGATCGGCTTGGCCGCGGGCGCGTGGAGGATGCTCTCCTTTTCGCGGCAGCGCCCCATGCAACGGACCGAGGTGAGGACTTGAAAAAAGCGGATCTCGCTCGCCGTCACGTTGCGGATGGCGGAGTAAATCCGCTCTGGCGGCGCGGCGATCCGGATCTCGTGACGTTCGACGAATTGCCAGCGCGGCATGATCGCGTCGAGCTTCGACGCGTTCACCGTCGCGCGCTGCTCGGCTGCGGGCCAGACGAGCGCAATGACGACGAGCGCGACGCCGCTTGCAACGATCGTCGCGGCACGACGCCGCGTCCGGCGCCAGAGCATCGCGATCGCGCCGACGATCACGGCGAACAGACCGCCGTAGAGAAGGACGGAGAGGAGCATCGATGCGAGTGTAATCCGACGTAGCGCCGGCGGCTCGCCGGCTGGACGGCCACCGGCTCGGTGGCGCGTACCATTAATCTGCGTGCCGGCGGTACAGCCGTCTAGCCGGCGGCGCTACGCGCGGGATGCATCGACGATCGCTTGCAGTTCCGCGGTCAGCGCGTTGGCGTCGTCCTCGCGGCCGTGCCATGCGGCGGGGGTGTTTTGAAAGAGCGCGATCTGCCAGCGATCGCCGCGCTTGACGGCGATGAGCGTCTGCACGGCGTTCGTGGCGCGATTGATCTCGGACTTGCCCGGCGGCACCATGCCGGCGTGCGCGCGCAGCAGCATCACATCCGGCACGAGCTCGCGCACCTCGCGGACGAGCGTGACGTACGACGCGACTTTGTGATCAGTGAAGATGCCGGCGAGGTATGACGCGATCCGCTCCCGGCCGCTCACCTCGCTGCCGTCGAAGCCGACGATCTGTCCGTCGCCTGCGAAATCGCGCGTCATGGAAGCTGCGTCGCCGGCGTTCCAGCCAGCGATCATCCGGGCGTACAGATCGCGAATGTCGTTCATGCGCCGAGCGATGCCGTACACGCGCGGCAACGTTTCGCCGCGGCCGGCACCATCTCCAGGCATTCCGGACACGCCTTCATCGGCGCGGCCGGCGGCACCGGCACCGGCTTCACCAGCGCTTTGACAATCAGAAAGACGACGAACGAGATGACGATAAAGTCGATGATCGTGCCGAGAAAATGGCCGTAGAGGATGGCGTTCTCGGTGATCTTGCCGGCGGCGTCGGTCGTCTTATGGAGAACGAATTTGGCCTGACGCCAGTCGCCGCCGGGAAGGAAAAGTCCGATCACCGGCATCAGGACATCGGCGGCCAGCGCGGAAACGACATTGCCGACCGCGGCGCCGATGATGACGCCGACTGCGAGCGCAAGCGCGTTCGTCTTCGTCAGAAACCCGCGAAATTCAGCAATCATGGCGGACAGATTGTATCGTGCGCGGATGCCACAGTTGATGCGCAGCGCACCCTACTTCCCGGTCGCCGACGTCACCGCGTCAGCCCGCTACTATGAGACAGTCCTCGGTTTCACCAGCGAATATGCGGCCAGAAACGAGTTCGCGATCGTGAGCCGCGATGGTCTGTCGATCATGCTTCGCCGCGTCGCCGATCCGTCGAAGATCGTCCCGAACGAAGCGCAGGGAGGAACGTGGGACGTCTTCTTCTGGATCGCCGATGCGCGGTCGTTGCACGACGAGTTGCGAACGAATGGCGCCGACATCGTTTATGGCCCGATCATCCAGAGCGCATACCAGATGAAAGAGTTCGCTGTCCGCGACCACGACGGTTACGTCCTCGGCTTCGGTCAGGACTGGACCGGCGAAGAATAAGAATGTCTCGCGATCCACGCGTGCAACGGATGTCCGAATTCACGGCTGCTACAATGCCGCGATTCCCAACGACAGCAGCGAAAGGAACTCCGTGTCCGAAATCGCAATGAATGAAGGCGCCCTTCGTCCGCGCCGCGGCTGGTTGATCACAGCATGGATCGGCGTCGTCATGGTGGTGATCGCGATGCTGGTCGTAGCGGCCGTCATGATCGACAAGCCGCTTTTCGGCTGGCTGGTCAAGTCGCTCTTCCTCGAATTCATCAGTGCCGGCGTGATGGTTGGCGGACTGCTCGTCTTCATCGCTGCCTGGTTTCTCCCCGAGCGGAAAACCTGGCGCGGCATCACGCTCATGCTGTGGGGACTGATCGCGCTGACGTCGCCTGGATTTGGACTGTTGTTCCTGTTTCCGTGGGGAATCGTTGCGGCCGCGCTCCCGCTCGTGATCGCGATCCTCCTCCGGCAATCGCGCATGATGAAGCCGGCGATCGGGGCATAACGCCCAGGCGGCTCGCGTTTGATATCGCGATGAAAAAGACACTTGGTTTGATGGCAATCGTCACGTTGCTTCTGAGCTGCGGCGCGAATGCGGACGCGGTCAACAAAGCGATTCCTGCTCCCGAAGTCGACACGCCTGCCGCCGAGGCTACCGGCCCGCAGGTTGCGGTGCTGGCGGGCGGATGCTTCTGGGGATTGCAGGGGATGTTCGAGCACGTGCAGGGCGTGACGCGCGTCGTGGCCGGATACTCAGGCGGCGACAAAGCGACGGCGCACTACGAATTGGTCGGCACCGAGCGCACCGGACACGCGGAATCCGTTCAGATCACGTTCGATCCGAAGCAGATTTCGTACGGCCAGCTTCTGCGGCTCTTTTTCTCCGTCGCGCACGATCCGACGGAACTTGACCGGCAGGGTCCCGATCGTGGTCCCAGCTATCGCTCCGAAATCTTTTTCGCATCGCCGTCGCAGGAGCGCGTGGCGCGCGCGTATGTGCAGCAATTGACCAAAGCGAAAGTCTTCGCGTCGCCGATCGTCACGAAGATCGAGCCGCTGAAGGGCTTCTATGCCGCCGAGGATTACCATCAGGATTACCTGATCCACAATCCGCAGCAGCCGTACATCGTCTACAACGATCTGCCGAAGATCGAGGCTTTGAAGCAGGTCTATCCGCAGGTGTATCGCGCCAAGCCGGTCGCTCTGCGGTAAGCGATCTCCGCGTCTCCGCGCCTCCGCGTGATTACGTCAGCCACGCCGCGAGACCGAGGCAGATGGCAACCATGCCTGAAAACGCGGCGGTGATCGGCGCGAAGTAGACGCAGCTCAGCGCGAAGGCGGCAATCTGCACGGCGCAGAACGCCCATCCGATCACACCGCACGCCTCCGGATACTGCACCGACATCTGCCCGAGCTGCCATGACAGGAACGCGGAGAAGAGCAGATAGACGGTGACGTACAGACCGAAGCCTCGATAGAAGCCGCCGTACGTATAGCTCCTGCCGCCGATGTGCAACGGAACATCATTCATCGACTGCCACACGTCCTCGCCCTCCGCGGTGGCCGGTTTGAATTTCAGGAAGCCAAGCGTATGACCGGCCGCGAAGAGGACGAACAGCACCGCAGCGATGCGATAGAGAAGAGAAGCCGTCATGGACTGAGTCACGTCGCCGACTCGCGAACCTGAATCACATTACCTTCCGGATCGTGTCCGTCGCATGCACGGAACCCGCGCGCTTCCCACTCATGCTCCGGAGACTTGATCGCGCCCCCATTCGCGGCCGCCAGTGAGCGCGCCGCGGCGATGCTCGCAACGGGCAGGCAAAGTTTGACGTACGAGTCCTCCCGCACGTGAATCGCCTCGGCGATGACGCGCGGCTCGCCAGACAGCGCGTGAACCACGAGCTGGAGACCGTCGATCTCCATGACGGCATAGCCTTCATCCTCGATCAAGACATCCATCGAAGCGACTTCACGATAGAACGCACTGACCCGGTGCACATCGGCAACGAAGACGACCACGCTTGGCTTCGGTTTGTCGGACATCATCAAGCGCGATTCTGCCACCGCAATCACTGCGGCGTGAAGATCTCCGCGATTCACACGGAGGCTGACCATCACAGGAAGTTGTGTCAGCCGCCGGACCTGGCTCTGAAAGCCAGATAGGCAAAGATGACCACGATGATGACGAGACAAACCCGTCCAATCCCCATCATGCGCGAGTGCGCCACGTGACGGGTACCTTTCGGTTTGATCCCTGTCACTGCGGCAATCGCGGTAAGCACAACCGCCAACCCCAACCAGGCAAGCCAGCTCACGCTATAGACCCCGGACCTGGACGGCCACCAGAAGGAGTGCGTATCCGATGATCCAGGACCAACTGGCGATGTCCGAGCTGACGTGAATGACCGAGAAGTGCGCAGCGAGCGCGACGATGAAAAGGATCAGCGAAATGATCCAGGTGATGAATTTGGGGGCGTTGGTCTGCTTTGCCATGAGTCGATACTCCATGCGGCGTCGCCGCGCATACAACAACGTTTGAGGCCTGGATGGACAGACAGCGAAGATTCGGCTGCTTTTGTCGGATGTAAATGTCTTTGCAAGGAACGAGCCGCGACTCTGCTACCCTCGCCCCGTTGAAAACGCCGATGGATTGGTCCACGAATGAACGCCGGATTCTGGCTGGACTGAAGACGCCTGCGCACATCCAGCAGTTTCTCGACGAGTTGGATTACGACCCAAGAGGCGGCGCGGCCTCTCCCCGTGCGGTCATGAAGAATGGACGCGCACAATGCTTCAGCGGCGCCCTCTTCGCAGCCGCTGCTCTGCGCGAGCTCGGCCATCCTCCGCGCCTCATGTACATGGACGCGGCCAGCGACGACGGGCACTGCCTGGCGCTCTACGAAATCGGCGGCCTCTGGGGCGCCGTGGCGAAATCGAACTTCACGACAATCCGCTCCCGGGAAGCCATCTACCCCTACCTCGCCCTCGGCCTCAGCTACTTTGACGGCTTCTTCAATGTCTACGGCAAACGGTCCATGCGCGCCTTCACCGTCCCCGTCGAATTGGAACGATTCGAGCCGCGGGGATGGCGTTTCAGCGGCGGCCAATTGATGTATATCGACCGCGCCATCGACGACGCCCCGCGCGCCTGGAAATTACCGCGCAAACGAATCGCTGACGTCAGCAACGTCTCCGAGCAATTGCGGGTCGCAGGACTTGCCGGCGCAAACCCAGCCGGACTATGGCGGCGTTCGTAGTTCATTTGTCTGCGCGATTCGAAAGGGAAACGGTTCACGCGGGGACGCGGAGTGGAATCGGTTTTCTCCGCTCCTCTGTCTCCGCGTGAGCCCGTCTCCCTTGCCAACGTTATCGCAGCCGCGCGTCCATCGTAATTTCTGCGTTCAGCAGTTTCGAGATTGGGCAGCCGCTCTTGGCCGCTGCGGCCGCGGTTGCGAACTGCTCCTGCGACGCGCCCGGCACACTCGCTTCGACGATGAGATGTACCTTCGTCACGGCGAAGCCCTGCGTCTGTTTCTCGAGAGTAACCGTCGCGGCCGTGGCGATTTCGTCTGCCGTCAGACCGGCGTTCCCAAGCTGCCCCGAAAGCGCCATCGAAAAGCAGCCGGCATGTGCGGCCGCGATCAACTCCTCGGGATTCGTGCCGATGCCATTCTCAAAGCGGGTCGAAAACGAATACTGCGCGTCCTTGAGCACACCGCTTTGCGTGGAAACAGTGCCTTTCCCGTCCTTGAGTCCTCCGCGCCAGACCGCGGAACCATTCCTGTTCATATCGCCTCCCTTTCTTTTTCAGAGCGCGAAGCATCCGACGGCGCTCGCTGCCGGATCAAGCGACCCTCGATCGCGCTGAAGCATAAAACGCAATTGCAAGAAGTACCGCAATGACGGCGGAGAAGATGGCCGGCGCCGCAAAGATGAATTTCCAGGACAGGAATCCACACGCGATGGACGCGACGAAGAAGGAGACGATCATCGGGCGAACGCGAAGGAAATCAGTCTTAGCGAGTGTGGCAAGCTGCCAGAGCAGAACGGCCTGTAAAAGCAGAAAAACACCGACGCTGAAGCCTAATCCGAGATAGAAATCGAGGTACGAGCGGCTGACGCCACCGGCGTTGAAGTGATATGCCCTCATTGCGCGAAGCACATCGGTTTCTCCCACCGGAGACCATGCGTTCGCTCCTACCATCGTATGAATTACAGCGAATAGCAAAGAAATGATCGATGCGATTCGTAATAAGAGCACCGGCTTCATTTTTTCCCCTCAGACAGCGCACTAATCGAAACATAGTATCCATCGGGATCCCGGAGTGAGAACTCCAGTGTTTGCGTATTCGGATTCAAGTTAGGCTCCTCTTCGAACCGGTCGACGAGCGCGCGTGCTCGCTTCAGTGCGCTGTCGAAATCGTCGACGCGGAAAAACAAGAGCAGGCCGTTGCCAGGCGACGCCTTGTCCGGGCTGTTCAACGACGGATGATCGTGCGCGCCCCACTGGTGCAAGCAAAGGAGGACGGTTCCATCGGTATCGACGATTTGACCGAAGTAGTCATGGGCTGGAGCCGTTGCGGGCTGGCCGAAGAGCGACTGATACCACTTGAAGCTGCCGGCAACATCGCTGACGCCGATGATCGTCCACGTACGTTTCATCGCTGATGCGCGAGATAGTAGCGCACCGTCACGCGTCACCTGCCGTTGTTCAAAAAAACCGTCGCGAGATGCCGATCGAGATCACGGCGCCGCTACCCTGGACGACGTCACGAAAGACCGGTATTCGAAAGCTGTAGTACCTCGCCGCGACAAACGGTTCCCACGCGCCGTTCGTGCGCCAGGCAACGCCGGCATCGGCATTCCATGTAGTGTTCGACGACTCGATCGTTTGGACGAACGACGGACCGGCGCCGATCCAGACGGTGCTGTGCTGAAAGTGGAAGAGGTGCCGCACGTCGACGTGGATCGCATGAAGCCCATAGCCGCCGCGGACGGAATCGTACGCGGGAGCGACCGACCAGTTTCCGAGGCGCGCATCGAGCTCGATCGTGCCGACGGCCTCATCGTGCGCGCCGGCGAACACCCCGCCGCGAACGGCACCACGAATTTCAGCATGCAAAGGGAGGGCAAGCAGCGAAAGGATCAGGAACGTTTTCATGCGACATAATACGGCGCACAATCGCAAATCGTCGTTCCCCGAAATCCCGCGGTATCTCATTCGCGGCGGCCGTGTAAACAATGGCGCGCGCCGAACATCCAATGCCATCGAAAGCCCCGGTAGCCCAATCCGTCGTTCGCCCGGTACTACGTTTGATTGAGGAAGGAAGAGGTATGAGAAAACGAATCATCGTCGCTATGCTGTCCATCGCTGCCATACTTTCCATCACCGCCGGAGCGCAGGCCGCGCGCGTGCGCGTGGTCCATACGCGCGGGAATCGCGTTCGGGTCACGGTGCGGCCCGGATTCCCGATCCGCCGCACGCTCCCCGAGGTCATCATCAGGCCCGGCGTGGCTTTCCGTGTGGCGCCGCGCGTCTATCTGGCGCCGGTCGTTTTCACCGCGACCGTCGTGACGGCGCTTCCACCCGCCAGCGCGCGGGCATGGAGCGACACCACGACGATTGAACGCGAAGACGGCTGGACCGAATTCACCATAAATGTCGACCGGCGCGGAAGCGGAATGCTGCTGCAGATCGACAAGGGAACCGCGCAGATCAGTTTCGCCGAGATCGTTTTCGAGAATGGCGATACGCAGGTCGTCGATTTCAATGACAAGACCCACGCGCGCGGCATCTATTCATTCCTCGACTTCAAGGACGGACGGAAAGTCGACCACGTCCGCGTCGTAGCCAAGGCCGATTCCGAGCTGAGCGAAATCTCGATGCATCTCGTTTCCTGATTGGACAAACGCTCGCGGAGGTCTGCATTCAGACCTCCGCGAACGTCACGATTGCTGCCGGCGCCTCTAGCCCATCGCGCCTGCGGTTACGACCCCTCCGACGCTGCGGTAGGCGGCCACGCGCCAATCCGCTGCCGCAAGGCAACGATCTTGCCGAGGTGATATGCGTTGTGTACGGCCACACTGTTCAACTCGTCGGCCATCGTCACGCCCGGCTGTATCTCGACCGCCAGCCGATCAGGCGCCTGCCCCATCGCTGCCGCAGCGCGAGCGCCGTCCAGGAACAGTCGCACCAAGTCGTGCCATTGGCGCTCGTGCTCCGGCACTGCGCTCGGGTACCTGTCGCCGTCCGGATCGCCTGACCCGATGACGCTCTGCTGGTACCCAGTAGCGTGCCACAGCTCCTCGTAGATCGAGTGCGACGCGCCGTCCGGTCTTAGTGTGACTTGCTCGAGCGTCAGCCCGGACAGCAGGCGGGCTCGCTCGGGGAACTCGCCGACCAGAAACAGATGCTCCAGAATATGCATCACTTTCTCCCTAATGCTCGTCACAGCCACACGGTAGCCGCCTGGCGGCCCGCCAGGACGCGGATCGTTCATCGTGCGGGCGCTGCCGAGTGGATTGTAGTCCGCTCGTTTCCAACACCAATTACTCGCGACCCACACCCAGCGCATCTGCCACGCGATTGATGTAGTTGAACCACGAGGCGATCAGCGTGATCTGAAGAATCGCGGTGTCGTCGAATCCGGAACTTCGCAAAATCTCATGATCGCCCGGCTGAATCTTCGTAGCGTCGCGGGTAATCTTAACGGCGTACGCCAACATTGCGCGGTCCTGTTCGGAGATCGGCGCGGACGTGTAATCCTCCCGAATGGCGGCGGCAAGAGACTCACTGAGACTTACCCTACGCAGAAACTCTGCGTGCGCGTCGATTCAATACTGACAGCGGTTCGTGGCCGAGACGACGGTAGCGATCATCTCGTGTTGCCGGCGCTCGAGAGGAAGGTTCGGCGCCATCAAGACGCCGAATGTCGCAAAGGCGTGAAAGAGTGCTTCGGGAATCAAGCTGTGCGAATCCACAATGCCGGTACCAGGCACCTGTTCGGGAAATGCCGAAACGGCGTACTCCTCCGGATAAAGCGCCCGCTGCCCCTCGACCGCGGCGCGCAAGGTCTGGTCCGCCTCAGGATAGGGAATGGTTCGAATCCAGGTCATAGCCAATACCTCCGATCTGAGAGGGTGTCGTCGGCGAGCTCGCCGCCGCGTTCATCACCTTTTCATTCTCTTCCTAAAACCGGTTCCCCCGCACGAGGGCCGATGAGCACTGTAGTCAGGTCATTTGTTTGCCGGCGCAAGCCATGCGCGACCTTTCGATAAGTCCAGGGTCAGGTCCCAATCGATCAGAAATCTGGTGCCGATGTTCCCGTCCATTATCAGCGTCTCATTGACGCGCGCCAGGCCTGCTACAGGAATGCCGCCTGCAATCTCAAAGCTTGCCGGCTGAGGTTCCTTCTTGCTCGAGTCCAGCTTCAACAGAGGGGCGATATGTTTTCCGATGACGTTGGCACCTCCGTTCCCGGAATCGAGCTCCATCCAGGCCAAGCCTTCCGGCGTAGGCACGGCCACCTCGACGGCAAGCGCGACTCCGCCAGCTTCGCGCACGAGCCGTATGGGAACTTCCTTGCCTCGCCTGGCGCGTAAGACAAGACTGGACGGACTCTCCACGGTGAGCCTCTTCTCCGCCAAGCTCAACGTGACGACCCTCCCTGCGAAAACATCCAGCCCGATTGAGCCGTCGATTCGCGGCACATCGGGCGGCATGTACTTCATGAGGTCGAAGACGCCGGAGGTGGGGGCGGCGAAGCGCTGCCCCTGAATGTCAAAGGAAAGTCCGTCGCACCGAGGCATGTCCAGCCGCTGCCCGGTCAGCGTGAAACCGGTGATTTGCCCCCACGGCTTACAGCCGATCGCCTGTGCGAAAGCAGGGCTGATATAAGAAATCCCCCCGCCAGTGTCGAAGATGAATACGCCTTCATGCCCCCGTACCTTGGCGCGTATGGTCATCATCAACGTGCCGCCCGGGTGGGGGCTGAGCTCGATACGCGCTACGGGAGCAGGAGGGGACGAGGCGAAGGTCTCTCTGCCGCACAAACTTGCACACAGGCAGATTAGAAACGAGATCAGGGGCTTGCGAACCATGTCAAATGGGTCCTCGATCATTCATAAGAATTTGTGTCTGCATCGTGCTCATTACGATCATCGAAGGGGCCGCATGACCGTAGGGTGCCGCCGATAGGCGTGCCTGCCACGAAACGAACGCACCGTCTTACCGATCAATGAGGTTTCACGAGGTTCGAATAGTGGTTCGAAACCAGCCGCCATCGACCTCCCTGTTTGATCCATACCCGCGTGAAGCGATTCTCCTCGGGCACGACTTTCTCTGCGTCCTGGCCCTTCATCGTCGAGAGACCCGTCTCCACGGCAGCGTTGCCGTACACGCGGATCCGAACGTCGTCCGTCGTGATCGACTGGAACTTCAGGCTTCCCGATTTGAAATCGGCGAGGACATCTTTTTTCGTTCGAAGTGTCCCACTCGGACCGATTCCGATGAAGTCATCTGCGTAGATCCGGTCGAGCGCCACCGTATCCGCATTGACCTGCGCCTGAATGCGCTCGCGATCTACTTTCCTGATCTCGTCGACGACGCTTCTTTGGCTCTGCGGTTGCGCATGAGCAGAAACGGCGGCGAGAAGCAGGAGGCTTCCCATCACGAGATTCCGTTGCATAGACACTCCTTCAGCATGTGTTTTCGCTGTTCCTTTCTGCGTCGCGAATCCTAACCCGATGTTTCACGCGAAGACGCGAGGTTTTCTCCGCGTGTCTCCGCGCCTCCGCGTGAAACCGGCTCCCTCGCACGAACACAAAAAGCGCGACTCCTCATGCGAGAGCTCCCGATCCACTTCAAAGAGGTCCTGGTCCCTTCGCAAGAGGCGCCGATCCTCTTCGAAGAGGTACCCACTCCTCTTGCAAGAGGTCGCGAAGCCACTTCGAAGAGGGTCCCTCTCCCCTCGTAAGAGGCGGCGATCCTCTTCGAAGAGGTCCCTCTCCCTTTCGACGAGGAGCCGAATCGCTTTCAAGAGGATCAGCTTCTCTTCGATGTGACAAATCGCGCATTCTTAGCGCCCCAATTGACTTTCGAAAATAGCGGACCTACCTTCTCCAGTCACGCAGAGGCGACGCCTGAGTCATAGCGTCCGAGTCCCGAGCCAGAATCCGGTGGGGAGTACATGACCGGATTTGAATTGAGGTACAGATTCCGTCGAGCTTGGGCAAGGGCGACACGGAGCCTGATGCAAGTGGGGTTGAGCGTTAGCTCCTCCAGCCTCATCACAACATGCGTTCCTCCGGGGCTCGCTACCCTCGGGGGCAGGCCAGCGGCGGTTTGCGACGTCCGCTCTTTTGACGTTTCAGCAGGATTCCTCCCGTGGTTGCGCACACAGCGCGAGCGGCGTCCTATTACCGATCAGAAAGGAGAAAGCATCATGGTCAAACAGGCAGTAACCAATGAACCCGCCGCGAACGCGGCACAGGAAACGGCCGTGACGCCGGAATCGGTCGTAGAGAGCGTCCGCGCACTTCGGGCGCTGATCCCGAATTACGTGCAGTTGCCGACGCCGACAGTGCGAACTCTGGTGTCCGTCTCGAGCCTGAACCCCGACTTCACGCAGGCCGCGATTCACGCCGTCGGAGCCTCGGAGACGGTTCAGGCGACAGTCGGACAGACTGCCGAAGAACTGCAGGCGGCAGTCGAGACCACCGCGCGCTGGACGATGGTACGCGATGAGCTCAAGGCGACGCTCGATGGCGTCAACTCGGCAGTCCTCACGATGAAGCACCGCCTCGGCCAGTCGATCCTGTTGACCTACACGGTCAGCAAGAAACTGGTCAAGGTGCCGCAGCACGCCAACCTGCTGCCGCACGTCGCGCTGATGCGCAAGACAAACCGCCTCGGCCGCACCCGCAAAGCGCAGACGCCGGTGCCCGCACCGCACGTCTGAAGTGACCCCGTTTCAAGCCGGGCGCGCCACTGCGGCGCGCCCGGCATTTGGAGGATTCAATGACGAAACAGAAGATCGACGTCGACGGCATCCTAACCACCCTCGCCGCCGTCCGAAAACAAGTCCCGCGCCTCGCCAACACTCCCCCGCGCGACGCCGCCAGCCCCCCAACACTCCTCGGCACCACCGAGGAAGCAATGGAACTCTTCGAACTGGAAACGCTCGCCGACGCCCTCGAGTCCTTCGCCGGCGAGATCTCCGACTCGATCGAAACCGCCCGCGACGAAGCCGTAGCCGGCGCCCTCGAGATCTACTACGCCGCCGACGAGTTGGCCAAGGACCCCGAGCACGCGCACCTGATCCCGCTCGTGGAACAGATGCGCGAAAGCTACCGCCGCGATTACGGAACGGACATTCCGGAGAGGTGTCCTGCGCCTGGTTAGGCGGCCACCAGCTCGGCGAGCTTGGCTGCGACGTTTGCCATCGGATCTTCTGCGGTACTCAAGCCGCTTCGCGAGCCGAGCAGGGGGCTGACTTCGCGGAGAGCTTCATAGGTCGTGTCGTGGACGATGGGAACGAGCAGGTCACGTGCTAGGAGTGCCGAGAGCTCTTTGTCGGCGATGCCCTCCGCTCGGAGGCGGCGCAGCAGTGCAGGGGTCACCAGCACGATCCCGACTCGCGATTTAGCCAGTCCCTTGTCGATTTCGCGGAGCAACGACGTGCCGAGGACAACGTCCTTCTCGCTGAACCAGACCGAGACACCGCGTGACTCAAGTAGATCGTGCAGCTCCTTGGCGACCCCTCCGCGGTCGTCCCACGCATGACAGAGAAAAACGTCCCGAGCGTCAGGCAGAGACGCTCGCTCCTCGACGCTCCGGCGGACCGGCGTGAGTGCTCGCACCTCGGCTGGCGTATACGCCACGGACGAACTGGCCGGCGACCAGCGTGGCCTTGCGCTACTGCCGGACCCGCTGACGCCGCCCTGGCCGCCCGCGCTGCTCCGCGGCCAGGAGTAGGATGGAGACGAGTACGACCCGTAGCCGCCGCTGTAGCCGTAGCCTCTATAGCCGCCACCGCACGCAGGACAGGCCGCTCGACCACTCGCTGTGCGATGGCCTTCGACTGGTGCTGTGCATCTAGCCATGTCGCCAATGGTACCGAATAAATCGCCTCTTCTCCAGTCACCGCCTCTCGTTCGCGATTGGTGCGTGCGACTGGGAGACGGCCTCGATCTGGATCAGATGAGGTCCTCAAGTGATGGGGGTACGGAGGCAAAATCAGGTAATGCATCGATCTGCGCCGACGGCATTCGTAGCAAGTCCTCACGTAAGGAACGCCCGGCCTCCATGAACTTAGGGTAGATGACCTGCTCAAGAATCAAAATGCAGTGAGCTTGTAATTCTTCAAGACGCTGGTCAGGTGGGACGTGACGACGGGCTACTACAACGCCCGCGACCAGATTCGGCCGCTCTCCATACATTGGGTCAACTACCAACTGGCAACCAACGATCGAACGTTCCATCTTGAGCTCGGAGTGCGCGATGTGTCGGTTTCGCGCGTCCATAACTTTCCGGTGTAGCTCCTTTGCCGCTGCAAGACTACCTCTGAAGATGTCCTTGGAAAGCCGCGTTCGTGCACTCGACACGAAACAGCGGGCGTACGTTATGACTCCGGCTTCAAACAGTGCACACTTGATCGCTTCGTCGGTGTTCCGAGTGTCGGAATCCATCTGCGCGACACCGCCGCCCCGCCGCAAGATTGGCTCAAATGCCCACAATGCCTGCATTCGTTCATCCGCAGAGGGATGGTCAGCCTGAACCTGTTCCACCGTCCGGTCCTCGCACTCTGCGGCAAGACCAAACACTCGTGCGGCGTACTCCATATCAAACTTAAGCAGTGCATAACCGCTGAGCTGCTTAGCCAGCTTCGTCGCGACGTGTTTTAGAGCCATGTGAATATTCTAGCAGCGGCCAACAGGCACGCTATTGAACAGCGAAGCGGACAGGATTTACCGACGCGCGAAAGCGCGAGGCCATGGAAAACGGCGTCGCCTTCACCGCAGAAATGACGACAGCTGCTCTTTGTCGAAGACTGAGACCAGCGCGCTCAATTTGCACTCGAGGGCGGACGCGAGGCGAATCATCGTAAGGAGATTCGGCAGCTTCATTCCGCGCTCGATCGAGCTGATGTGATTCTGCGGGATGCCGGTTAGGTCAGCGAGCATGACTTGAGTGATGTCGCGCTTGCTGCGCAGCTCGCGCAACCGCTCGCCGAACAGTTGGCCCGCCGCGGTCACTTCTGCCAAAGATGAATTCTCCCATTGACTTTATGACCTTGAGCATATATGCTGTAGGTCATAGCCTTGAAGGATGAGCACATGGTTGAACCTGATGACATCAACCGCATCCGCGCCATCTTCCTACATCCGGAGCCTCGCGTCACGGTCGCCGAGGCCGCGCACATGCTCGGATGGTCGTCCGGGCGGATGAACGAGGCGATGCGCGACGGCGAGATCGAGGTCGTCGGAACGTGCCGGAGCCCGTGCGTCGAGGTAGCGGAGCTGATGGAAATGGCGCTGTCGCTCTGGTCGATGACGGAGATCGAGCGTGTGTTGGGGTCGAGCGCGCGGAAGATCCTGCCGCCGAGCCTGCGGACGCGAACGCTTTGCATGCGGTTGCCGCGATATCTGATCGACATGCTGCAGCATCTGGCGGCGGCGGACCGGGCCTCGCTGGAGCTGTTCCTGTCGCGCGAGCTGCAGGACCTGGCCAGCGCGCGGAGGGAAACGCTCGCGCGCGAGCTGCCTGGATTCGCCGAAGCGTTCGACTGGCCGCGGCGAAACGAGACGCAACCGAACTGCTGAATCGGAGACGAAGGAGAGGATCGATGCGCGCCAAAACTGCCATCGCAAACCGAGTGCCGCAACCGTTTCTCCGGCGCGGAGCACACAGTGCGTGCCGATCGCCGCACATCGCATCGACGGCAACCGCCGAGGAACGGACGACGACCACACCGCGTCGCGAGCCGCGGAAGGCGAACACTCGCACCCGCACCGTCTCCATGCTTCTGCGGCAGCGATCATCGACGCGGAGCGGACGCGATCGCGTCCCATTTCTGCGCGTCAGCGGACGCTGGCTGGAGCAGTGCGGCTTCGCGATCGGGACGCGATACTACGTCACGGTGATGCACGGGAAGCTCACGCTAACGATAGCGGACCCTGATGGCGTGGATGAACCGATCGCGTAATGAGTCCGCGAAAAATCAAACCCGCTCACCGAAAAGCTACTTACTGCCCTGAGGTAATGCTGTCGTTGCTGTCAGGCATCGCTGTCACCGACGCGATGGTGAACTCCGCATCGAAGTGAGCGAGTAACATCTCTGTGAATCGCCCATGATAAACCGCGTACACCTCGGACGTGGTATTGATCTTTGCTTGGCCAACGATCCCGAGGACAAGACGACCTTCCATGACTTTCGGTTTGAACCACGCGTTGTTCTTCCATTGCTCCGGCGAGTGCGTGAAATCGCCGTCGGAGTCGTACTCCCACGTCACAACCTTCTTGTCGTCAATAGCTTTCTTAATCGCGGCAAGAAGCGTCTTTGGTTTCGCTGTAATTACTGAGACAGACATTGCGACCTCCTCGAATCGTTCGCATCACCCACGGCTTACTGGCGTCTGGGACCAAGTAGGCTCGTTCGCCTACTTTTACTTGGCGACGCTCAAAAGCTTGCATTCTTTCAGGAACGGACTTGCAACGAAATTCTTTATCAAGCAGGTGAATCGTATGGTCTGCTTTGGCTCAATCGGAAGGAACATTTCACGTTGTGAGGCGTCAAACTCAAGGAACGCTGAACCGTAGATTCCAGACGGAGGCTTTACGACAACCTCAATAGCGCCCTCTGAGGAAGTTTTGATGGTGTCCACGGTTCCGCTCCAAATGACCCGCTTGTTGAGCATTCGCGACTCCAAGTCATCACGCTGCAGCGACGTCTTTGATGTCTCGTACCAGGCTGTGAAGTATTCATCGCTACTCATTGGCGAGAAGTCTCGGCTCGTTACGGCCAGCTTGGCTTCTGCCTGCTCTTCGAGTATCAGTCCGGCTGCGGCTACGCGCGGACGACTTTCGGGTGTCACGTTTCGCGGTGCGAATGAAGGTTCCGGACTCCCAGCCTCTGTGCGGTACTCCACCGCGCGCGTAAGGATGTGATCATTCCGAATATGAAACGCCACCGCTAACGCGGCAAAAGCAAACGCGCCGAGTCCAGCCAATAAAGCACCGCCACGTCTCTTCTGTGCGAGAAAGTACCAAATTGCGCCAGTCGCGCAAACACCGGCTGCAAACCACGTCAGTTGGAGCATCCAATCTGGAATGATCTTAGGCATTGGGATTTCCTTTGGAAGAGGACCGAACTGCGAGCCACACACCTAGGTCGCGATACAAGACAAGAGTGTTCTGCAGAGTGTGTAGACCCGACCTCTTCATACCGATACGACATCCGACTCGGCCTCTGGCTCCGACTCTGCCTCGGGTTCCGTTTCAGCCTCATGCATGAGCTCCACCAAGCCCACCTTTTCGCGCACGTATTTCAGCATCGCTGCGATCGTCGTGCGGCCCGCGCGACTCAGGGCGACTCGCTGCCGGCCTTGATCATCGCTCACGACCTGCTGGGTAACGGGGTCACGCTCGGCCTCGCCTACCATACCGAGCCAGTCGGGGTTATACCGACTCCAGTCGATCCGTACCAAGCGATCAAGCACATCGGAGTAAGCTGGACCAACAACGCTCTCGCCGAATCTGAAGTTCAGGTCATGGAATACGAGGCCGAGCACCTGCCAACCGGGAGCGCTCAGGTGCAAACTGTCGCGGCTCCGAAATCGTTCATCACCCATCCGCTCCGCAAATGCAGCGACGTAATCCTCAAGCTTCTTCTGCAGTTCGCGAAATGAATTGGAGGTGAGATTCGGATTGTCGACCCGACTAAGGTTGCTCTCTTGGAACTTCCGGCCCTCCGTGGCGCCACGAACAAAGCGAAGCAGAACGCGTTGAACAACGATTGCTGTACTTTTTGCACCGAGGCTGGCAGCACGCTCCTCCATGCCGCCATACTTCTTGATCGTAATGGACCGGCCGAGGCTGTTCGTCAACTGAATATACAGATCGCTTTTGTCAAGCGCGATCGCTTGGTTCGCGCTCAAACGCGTCTGAAGAAAATTGAAATCGTAGAAAAGCTGACCCAACTGCTCGAGTGTAACGACGTCGTGCGTCGGTGCGTAAATCGTAACGGGGAAGCTGAACCAATCGCCGGCTTTCAATTCGCGATCACTCCGCTCCAGAACGTCGAGCGCGCCCGCGACGCGGGCGAGTCCATCCAGGATAATTCGACGGTTTGAGTCGGAGAGCTCGAGGTGAAGAGTCCCTACGGCGGCGAGCGGCGACGACTGGTCGTCGGTTATCGGCTTGAATGTGCCGGGCCTCACCATTCCGATGCAGATCGCCGGGAAAGCCCCGATTGAGATAGCGTCCGGAGCGAGCCGCTCTTCGATGTACTCAGCGGTGCCTTCTCGGCGGTCCTTGCTCGTCTTGCGCTGTAGATATTCGTACATCTTTGCCAAGTCCGGAGGTAGGTACTTCCAGTTCACCGAACGGGGATCATGGCTAAGTATCTGAACGACCTGATCGGGACGTATCTGCGTTTGAAAAGTCGTTAATTCCTTACCAAAGAAACCTTTGACGGCTCCAATCGGAATCGAGAGTGGATTCAACATGTCGGACTGCTCCTCATGGTTAGAAGTTCAAAAGGTTCGAGCTAAACGCTGAGTTCGTTTGGCCTTTTGGTGAATATGAACCTGTCCCCGCGAAATGTCAAGACATCCCCGCAAACTAATCATGCGGGAAAACGTGTCTGACGTGCGGGATTTGAGCTTTCGCGGTGATTTAGGTGCCAATTGCGTTGCCGGCGTCCTTACTTTCACGGATGCGCAAGGGCTAGTCAGGGACGGTAGACCCCAGACGCAAAACGGGCGGCCTTGCGGCCGCCCGTTCGGTTGATGCGAATGCGATAGTACCTACTGCTCGTCGTCGAAATCCGCGAGCGACAACGCCTCCTCGGCGTCGTCGTCGGTTTCGGCGCGGAGGAGGTCTTCGAGGTTGGGCTGGACCGGGACTGGTTCGTCCTTCTCCAGGTAGACCTCGCGGTAGACGGGCATGCCGGTTCCGGCGGGGATGAGGCGGCCGACGATGACGTTTTCCTTGAGGCCGCGCAGGTGGTCCACTCGGCCGGCGATCGACGCCTCGGTGAGCACCCTCGTGGTCTCTTGGAATGAGGCGGCGGAGATGAAGCTGTCGGTTGAGAGCGAGGCTTTGGTGATGCCGAGGAGGAGTGGGGTACCGTCGGCGGGTTCGCCGCCGCGGTTCATCACTTTCTCGTTCTCTTCCATGAAGCGGAAGCGATCGACCTGCTCGTCGACGAGGAAGTCCGTGTCGCCGACGCGGGTCACGCGGACGGAACGGAGCATCTGGCGGCAGATGACTTCGATGTGCTTATCGTTGATGGCAACCGACTGGGAGCGGTAGACCTCCTGGATCTTGTCGACCAGGTAGCGCTGCAGCTCCTTGATGCCGAGGACCGCGAGGACGTCGTGCGGATCGATCGGACCGTCGATGAGCGGATCGCCGGCGCGTACGCGCTCGCCTTCCTGCACGTTGACGTGCACGGAGCGGGGAACGCTGTACTCGTGGCGAGTGCCTTCGTCGGTCTCGATGATGACGCGGCGCATGCCCTTGACCACCGGACCGTGATGCACCGTGCCCTCGACCTCGGAGATGACGGCCTTATCGCGCGGGTGACGGGCTTCGAACAGCTCCACGACGCGCGGCAGACCGCCGGTGATGTCCTTCGTCTTGGTCGTGGCGCGCGGGATCTTGGCCAGGATGTCGCCCGGGTAGACCTCGTTGCCGTTCTGGACCATGACGTGGGCGCCGGTGGGAAGCAGATAGCGCTTCTCCTCGCCCTTCTTCGATTTGATGGTGATGGTCGGCGTGCGCTTCTCGGCGGTGGCCGACTCGACGATGACCATCTGGGTGAGGCCGGTGACGCGGTCGGTTTCTTCGCGGACGTTCTCGCCTTCGACGATGTCCTTGAAGGTGACCTTGCCGCCGACCTCGGTGAGAATCGCCGAGGTGAACGGATCCCATTCGACGAGCGGCTGGCCGGCGTCGACGTGCTGTCCGTCGTGCACCTTCAGCGTCGAGCCGTAGACGAGCGCGTAACGCTCCTTCTCGCGACCGGTCGTGTCGAGAATCGCGGCTTCGCCCTTCTTCGGCTTCTTGACCGCGGCGTCGTCCATGATCAGCAGCTTGCCGTTACGGTTGATGACGACGAGATCGCCGTTCTTGTTCGTGACGGTGGAGACGTTGACGAACTGAATCTTTCCGGGGTTGGTCGCTTCGTGCTTCGACTGCTCGGAAACGCGTGAGGCCGTACCGCCGACGTGGAAGGTACGCATGGTGAGCTGCGTGCCCGGCTCGCCGATCGACTCGGCGGCGATGACGCCGACCGCTTCGCCGATCTCGACCATCTTGCCGCTGGCCAGGTTGCGGCCGTAGCAGCGGCGGCAGATGCCGCGGCGGGTTTCGCAGGTCAGACCGGAGCGGATCTTGACCTGTTCGATGCCGGCTTCCTGGATCGAGTTCGCGAGCTCGTCGGTGATCTCGTCGTTCTGCGAAACCAGGATCTCGCCGGTGAGCGGATCGTAGATGTCTTCCTGCGAGACGCGGCCGACGATGCGGTCGCGGAGCGGCTCGAGGATGTCGCCGCCTTCCATGATCGGGGTGACCACGATGCCGTCGAACGTCTGGCAATCCTGTTCGGTGACGATCACGTCCTGCGCGACGTCGACGAGACGGCGCGTGAGGTAGCCGGAGTCGGCGGTCTTGAGCGCCGTGTCGGCCAGACCCTTGCGGGCGCCGTGGGTGGAGATGAAGTACTGCAGCACGGAGAGGCCTTCGCGGAAGTTGGCGGTGATGGGCGTCTCGATGACTTCGCCCGAGGGCTTGGACATCAGACCGCGCATACCGGCCAGCTGGCGGACCTGCTCCTTGGAACCGCGGGCGCCGGAGTCGGCCATCATGAAGATGGGGTTGAACTCGCCGCGATCCTGCTCGGTGCGAGCCATTTCGCTGAACATCTCATCGGAGACGTTCTCGGTGGCGCGATGCCAGATGTCGATGATTTTGTTGTGGCGCTCGCCGTGGGTGATGGCGCCGTCGAGACGCTGGCGCTCGACTTCGAGCACGTTGCGGCGCGCACCTTCGACGATCTCGCCCTTGCGCGACGGGATGACCATGTCGTCGACGCCGATGGAGACGCCGGCTTTCGTCGCGTAGAGGAAGCCGAGGTCCTTGAGGTCGTCGAGCATGCGCACGGTCAGCGCGTTGCCGAAGTTGACGAACGCGAAGTTCACCAACTCCTGCAGGGCGCGCTTCTTGAGCAGACCGTTGATGAACGGGATCTCGTCGGGCATGTGCATCTTGAAGATGACGCGGCCGACGGTGGTCTCGACGACTTTCTTGTCGAGCACCTGAATCTCGGCGTGCATCAAATCCTGATCGTTGAAGTGCTTGGTGAGGTCGATGAACTCACCGGAGACGCGGACGCGAATCGGCGTGAGCAGCTCGACTTCCTTCGCCTGCAGCGCGATGACGACTTCATCGAAGCTGCCGAAGACTTTGCCTTCGCCCTTGGCGCCGCGCTTTTCCTTGGTCAGGTAGTAGCAGCCGAGGACGAGATCCTGCGACGGGACGGCGAGCGGCTTGCCGTTGGCCGGCGAGAGGATGTTGTTCGAGGCAAGCATCAGCACCTGCGACTCGACCTGAGCTTTCGGCGACAGCGGTACGTGAACGGCCATCTGGTCGCCGTCGAAGTCGGCGTTGAAGGCGGTGCAGACCAGCGGATGGATCTTGATGGCCTTGCCTTCGACGAGCAGCGGCTCGAACGCCTGAATGCCGAGACGGTGAAGCGTCGGCGCGCGATTCAGAAGAACCGGATGCTCCTTGATGACCTCTTCGAGCGCGTCCCACACTTCGATGGTCTGCAGCTCGACCATCTCTTTGGCGGCCTTGATCGTACCGACCAGACCCTTCTGCTCGAGACGGTTGTAGATGAACGGCTTGAAAAGCTCGAGAGCCATCTTCTTCGGCAGACCGCACTGGTGCAGCTTCAGTTCGGGGCCGACGACGATGACGGAGCGGCCGGAGTAGTCGACGCGCTTGCCGAGGAGGTTCTGGCGGAAGCGGCCCTGCTTGCCCTTGAGCGTGTCAGAGAGCGACTTCAGCGGACGGTTGTTCGAGCCCTTGAGCACGCGGCCACGGCGGCCGTTGTCGAAGAGCGCGTCGACCGCTTCCTGCAGCATGCGCTTCTCGTTACGCACGATGACGTCGGGCGCGCGGAGCTCGAGCAGCTTCTTGAGGCGGTTGTTGCGGTTGATGACGCGGCGATAGAGATCGTTCAGATCCGACGTCGCGAAGCGGCCGCCGTCGAGAGGAACGAGCGGACGCAGCTCGGGCGGAATGACGGGGATGACGTCGAGGATCATCCAGTCGGGATGATGACCGGACTTGCGGAAGGCGTCGACGACCTTGAGCCGCTTGGCAGCCTTGAGCTTTTTGATCTGCGACGTCTCGGTGCGCATCATGAGGCGCAGCTCGTCGCTGAGCTCTTCGATGTTGACGCGGCGGAGCAATTCCTTGATCGCTTCGGCGCCCATCTTGGCGACGAAGACGTCGCCATGCGCGCTGCGCAGCTCGCGATACCGCTCCTCGGTGAGCAGCTCTTTCTCGTCGAGGACGGTGGCCAGGTCGCCCGGGTCGATCGTCACGTACGACTCGAAATAGAGGATGCGCTCGAGGTCGCGGAGCGAGATGTCGAGCAGATGTCCGATGCGCGACGGCAGGCCCTTGAAGAACCAGACGTGCGAAACGGGCGAGGCCAGCTCGATGTGGCCCATGCGCTCGCGGCGGACTTTGGACTTCGTGACTTCGACGCCGCACTTGTCGCAGATGACACCGCGATGCTTCATCCGCTTGTACTTGCCGCACAGGCATTCCCAATCGGTGATCGGGCCGAAGATCTTCGCGCAGAAGAGGCCGTCGCGCTCCGGTTTGAAGGTGCGGTAGTTGATCGTCTCCGGCTTGGTTACTTCGCCGTACGACCACGACCGGATCTTTTCCGGGGACGCGAGGCTGATCTTGATCGCATTGAAATCGTTGATCGCCTGCGGCTTTTGTGACTGAAACAATGAGTTGAAGCTTTCCAAATGCGCCTCCCTATGTGTCAGGCGTTATCCGTTGAACGCGGTTTCGGAAGCGAGAAGGCCACGGTGTTGCCGAAGCACTCCCAGCACGGCGCTTCCCATTCCTGGTCGCCCGTGTAGAAGTGCGCAGTCATGGGAATCGCGCCGATGCCGTGACAGGCAGGGCAATCGGCGTTCGGCATGCTGGCAACTGATGTGACCCGTTTCGCCATTCGCTATTCCTTGAGCAACTCGACGTCGAGGCAGAGCGACTGCAGCTCGCGGACGAGGACGTTGAACGACTCGGGGAGACCCGGATCGTCCGGGACCTCACCTTTGACGATGGCTTCGTAAATCTTGGAACGTCCTTCGACGTCGTCCGACTTCGACGTGAGCAACTCCTGCAGCGTGTAAGCGGCTCCATATGCTTCGAGGGCCCAGACTTCCATTTCTCCGAAGCGCTGGCCGCCGAACTGGGCTTTTCCGCCGAGGGGCTGCTGGGTGATGAGCGAATACGGTCCGATCGAACGCGCGTGAATCTTGTCGTCGACCAGATGCGAGAGCTTGAGCATGTAGATGTAGCCGACGCAGACGCGCTGCTCGAACTGTTCGCCGGTCATGCCGTCGAAGAGCGGCGTCTTGCCGTCGTCGGGAAGGCCGGCGGCCTTGAGCTGCGCCTTGATCTCCGACTCGATGGCGCCGTCGAAAACCGGCGTCGAGAAGTAGAGACCGAGTGACCGCGCGGCCCAGCCGAGGTGCGTCTCGAGAATCTGTCCGACGTTCATGCGCGACGGAACGCCGAGCGGGTTGAGCACGATCTCGACCGGCGTGCCATCCGGCAGGTACGGCATGTCCTCCTCGGGGAGGATGCGGCTGATGACGCCCTTGTTGCCGTGGCGTCCGGCCATCTTGTCACCGACACTCAGCTTGCGCTTCATGGCGACGTAAACCTTGATCATCTTGATGACACCCGGCGGGAGCTCGTCGCCCTTCTGGAGGTCTTCGCGACGCTCCTCGGCTTTCTGCTCCAGCACGCGGATGCGGTTCTCGGCGCGCTCGACGAACATGCGGATCGTCTCGCGCGTCTCTTCATCGACCGGCAGCGCCAGCAGCTCGCGGCGGGACAGGCGTCCGACCGTTTCGCGCGAGGCCGTTTCGCCCTTCGCGACGAGCGTTTCGCCCGTGCGGAAGTCGACCACGTCGCGCTGCAGCTTCTTGTCGCTGAGGACGTCGCCGATACGCTTGTTGCGCGCGTCGGTGATGATGCGGATCTCGTCCTGGATGTTGCGGTTCATCCGCTCGATCTCGCCCTCTTCGATCGACTTGGCGCGAAGGTCTTTCTCGACGCCCTTGCGCGAGAAGATCTTCACGTCGACGACCGTGCCTTCGATTCCGGGAGGCGTTTTGAGTGATGCGTCGCGGACGTCGCCGGCCTTCTCGCCGAAGATGGCGCGGAGCAGCTTCTCTTCGGGAGTGAGCTGCGTCTCGCCCTTCGGTGTGACTTTGCCGACGAGGATGTCGCCCTGTTTTACGGTAGCGCCGATGCGGACGATGCCGGATTCGTCGAGATCGCGCAGCGCGCCTTCACTGACGTTCGGAATGTCGCGCGTGATTTCCTCGGGACCGAGCTTGGTGTCGCGGGCTTCGATCTCGAACTCTTCAATGTGGATCGAGGTGTAGTAATCCTCTTTGGCGAGCTTCTCGGAGACCAGGATGGCGTCCTCGAAGTTGTTGCCGCGCCACGGCATGAAGGCGACCAGGATGTTGCGTCCGAGGGCCAGCTCGCCGGCATCGGTGCAGGGGCCGTCGGCGAGAACCTGGCCCTTGCGGACCCGCTGCCCTTCGCGGACGTTCGGCTTCTGCGTGATGCAGGTGTTCTGGTTGGAGCGTTTGAACTTGATGAGCTGATAGATGTCGGCGCCGAATTCCTTCGTCTCGCCGGTCTCCTGATCTTCCGCTTCGACGCGAACGATGATGCGGTTGGAGTCGACGAGATCGACGACGCCGCCGCGCTTACAGAGAATCACGGCGCCGGAGTCGCGGGCCACGATGTTCTCCATGCCGGTGCCGACGAGCGGCGAATCGGTACGGAGCAGCGGAACGGACTGGCGCTGCATGTTGGCGCCCATGAGCGCTCGGTTCGCGTCGTCGTTCTCGAGGAACGGAACGAGCGATGCGGCCACGGACACGAGCTGTTTCGGAGAGACGTCGATGAAGTCGACCTTCTCTTTTTCGATGGAGACGAAGTCGCCGGACTGGCGGGCGATGACGCGGTCGTGAACGAGATTGCCTTCCTCGTCCATGACGACGTTCGCCTGCGCGATGGTGTAGCGCTCTTCATCCCACGCCGAGAGATAGAACGCGTACGGCTCGGCTTCGGCGAGCTGGAGCTGGCCTTTGCGCGATTTGTTCGCGGCGTTCTCTTTGGCGATGCGGTTGTTTTCCTTCTGCAGGTCGCGCTTCTCTACGATCTGGCTCAGCGTGAAGCTGGAGTCGCCGACCTTGACGATGCGGTAGTGATCGAGCACGCGGCCGTTCTCGACCTTCTTGTACGGACTCTCGATGAAGCCGTACTCGTTGATGCGCGCATAGCACGCCAGCGACGAGATCAGGCCGATGTTCGGACCTTCAGGCGTCTCGATCGGACAGATGCGGCCGTAGTGCGTCGGGTGAACGTCGCGCACTTCGAATCCGGCGCGCTCGCGGGAGAGACCGCCCGGTCCCAAGGCTGACAGACGCCGTTTGTGCGTGACTTCGGAGAGCGGATTCGTCTGATCCATGAACTGCGACAGCTGCGACGATCCGAAGAACTCCTTGATAGCCGCGATGACCGGCTTGGAATTGATCAGATCGTGCGGCATCGCCGAGTCGATGTCCTGATGGACCGACATCTTCTCTTTGATGGCGCGCTCCATCCGGACGAGACCGATGCGGAACTGGTTCTCGAGCAATTCGCCAACCGCGCGGACACGGCGGTTGCCGAGGTTGTCGATGTCGTCGACGCGGCCGACGTCCTTGCGGAGGCGCAACAGGTAGTTGATGACGACGAAGAAGTCTTCGGCCGACATCGTCTTCTGCGTGACCGGCGAATCGAGATCGAGCTTGATGTTGAACTTGAAGCGGCCGACGCGCGAGAAGTCGTACTTGCGGGCGTCGAAGAACATCCCTTCGAAGAGCGTCTTGGCCGACTCGAGGGTCGGAGGATCGCCCGGGCGCATGCGGCGGTAGATTTCGATGATGGCCGCTTCGAACGACTTCGAGGTGTCCTTGCGAACCGTGTTGAGCAGGATGTCGGAGACGAGATCCCACTCCGGGAAAATGACGTCGACCGATTCGACGTCGTGCGCGCGAAGAACTTCGGCCCAATCGGCCGGCAGGTTCTCGCTCGCTTCGAAGAGGACTTCGCCGCTGTTGACGTCGACGACGTCGGAGAGGAAGACGGCCTTGTCCATCGCCGCGAAGTCGACTTTCGCCGAGGCTTCGTTGTTCTTCGCCAGAGCATCGGCCATCTTCTGGTCGAGCTTCACGCCGGCGAACACGGTGCGGACCGTGCGGCGGCCGCGGATGGAGTGGCGCTCCTTCGCTTCTTCCTGATCGAGCACGCGGCGGTCGAATGACAGCGTGACCTGATCGCCGGTGATCTTGGCTTTGATCGGCGTGTAGAACTGGCGAAGGATTTCTTCGTCAGTGGTCAGGCCGAGCGCGCGCAGGAAGACCGAGCCGAGGAACTTGCGCTTGCGGTCGATGCGCACGTAGAGGATGTTCTTCTGGTCGTACTCGAACTCCACCCATGAGCCGCGGTACGGGATGATCTTGGCCAGGAAGGTGTGGGCGGATTCCTTGGTGAAGAAGACGCCCGGCGAACGGTGGAGCTGCGAGACGATGACGCGCTCCGTTCCGTTGATAATGAACGTACCGTTGTCCGTCATCAGCGGGATGTCGCCGAAGAAAACTTCCTCTTCCTTGGCGTCGCGCATGTGCTTGACGCCGGTGTCGGGATCTTTGTCGTAGACGAAGAGGCGGAAGGTGACCTTCAGAGGAACGCTGTAGCTCATGCCGCGTTCCTGGCACTCTTCCACCGAGTACTTCATCTGCAGGTCGACGGGGTTGCCGCAGATGTCGCAGATCTCGACGCGGTTCTTGTTGATGACGCCGCACTTCTGGCAGCCGACCGTTTCCTCGTGAGGATGGTCGGTGATGATCTTCGAGCCGCAGTTCGCGCAGGTCATGCGCAGGTGCTCGAGACCTTTGAGGGAGCCGCACTTGCACTCCCAGTTCCCGATCGCGAATTTGACGAAGTCCAGCGAGCAGGTCTCGCGGAAATCGCTGAAGGGGAAGACGCTGGTGAAGACCGACTGCAATCCCGTGTCTTCGCGCTCCTCGGGGAGGAGGTTCATCTGCAGGAACCGGTCATACGACTTGCGCTGCACGTCGATGAGGTTCGGCAACGCCATGTAACTCCGGATTTTGGAGAAGTCATGGCGAACCGGTTCCTGTTTCGGCAGGGAGGATCCGTTCATTCGGTGCTCCTGTATTGAGGTGTTACTACAGGCGAGGCCACTCGCAGGCGACGCGAATGACTGATGCGCAGGAGGTGGAACCATGTGGAAAGGGCCGCTCCCCCCCTCTCCGGTTCCGCGGTGTGAACGCGTGGGCGTTCACCGTGTCCAACAAAAAGCAATTTCCGGACGGGACATTCCGCCCCGTCCGGATGAGTCTTTGTACGTGTAAGCCGTAAAACGAGTTACTTGATGGTGACTTGGGCGCCGGCCTCTTCGAACTTCTTCTTGATGTTGTCGGCCTCTTCCTTCGAAACCGCTTCCTTGATCGTGGAAGGAGCGGCCTCGACGAGGTCCTTCGCTTCCTTCAGACCGAGGGACGTCACTTCGCGCACTGCCTTGATGACGTTGATCTTCTTGTCGCCGACGGCCGACAGGGTCACGGTGAACTCGGTCTGCGCCTCGGCCGGAGCGGCGGCAGCAGCCGGGCCGGCGCTCGCAGCGGCCGGAGCCGCAGCCGCGGCGGCCGACACGCCGAAGCGGTCTTCCAGTGCCTTGACCAGGTTGGAAAGGTCCAGCACCGACATCGTCTCAATCTGCTTCACGAAATCTTCAGTCGAAATAGCCATTTCAGCCTCCAAATAGTGTTGATTCGTTCAATCTCATGCGCAGCGCCATCAAGGCAAAGCGCGAATTCTTACTAAGCGTTTGTCTCGGATGCGGGTGCTTCATCTGCGCTGCCACCACCGCGCTGCTCGGCAATCTGGCCGATGACGACGGCGAGATTGCGGATGTTGGCCTGCAGTACCGTCGCAAGGCCGCGGATCGGCGACTGCATGAGGAACAGCAGCTTGCTGATCAGCTCCTCGCGCGACGGCAGGTTGGCGATGGCCTGGATCTGGTCCGCCGGCACGATCTGCCCGTTGAGCATCGCGCCTTTGAACGAGATCGAGGGAACGTCTTTGGCGAACTTGGTCAGGGCCTTGGCCAGCGCCACCGCGTCGGTGCGGTTGAACGCAACGGCCGTCGGACCGCTGAACTGATCCTTGAGCGCCGTCAGCGGCGAATCCTTCACCGCGATCAGCGCCAATGTGTTCTTGACGACGACGTAGGTGGAGTTCGTGTCGCGGACCTGGCGCCGCAGCTCGGTGACCTGCGGAACGGTGATGCCTTTGAAGGCGATCACGAACGCGTTGGTGGCCTGGCCGATGCCTTCGCCGAGCTCGGAGATCGCTGATGCTTTTTCTTCGCGATTCATGCTTCCTCCTTACTCTGCTTTCGCCTCGGCCACGGAAGCGTCGATGGCAATCGACGGACTCATCGTGGACGAAACATAGATTGTGCGGACGTACTTGCCCTTCGCGGCCGGCGGTTTGGCCTTGCGAACGGCGTTGATGATGCTCGACGCGTTTTCCGCGAGCTGGTCGGCGGAGAACTGAATCTTTCCGACCGGAACGTGGATGATCGATGTCTTGTCGACGCGGAACTCGACCTTACCGGCCTTGATCTCCGCGATTGCCTTGGCGACGTCGAACGTGACGGTGCCGGTTTTCGGATTCGGCATCAGACCCCGAGGTCCGAGGACTTTGCCGAGCTTACCGACCGAACGCATCATGTCCGGCGTTGCGATGACGGCGTCGTAGTCAGTCCAGCCACCCTGGATCTTTTCCACGAGCTCGTCGCCTCCGACAAAATCAGCGCCGGCTTCGGTAGCCTCACGCTGTTTGTCGCCCTGTGCGATCACGAGCACGCGCTTCGATTGTCCGGTTCCGTGCGGGAGCACCGTGGTACCGCGGACCATCTGATCGGCGTGCTTGGGATCGACTCCGAGAAGCATCGACAGCTCGACCGTCTCGTTGAATTTGGCGAACGCGATCTGCTTGAGCAGACCGAACGCCTCATCCAGCTGATACGGCCGCTGTTCGACTTTCTCGAACGCTGCACGGTACTTCTTGCCGTGTCTGGCCAATTTCACCTCCGTAGTGTTAGCGGCTCTTGCGAGCCTCCTACTTGTTTGCACCGGCTACGCGCCGGCGCGACTGATTTCTGATTAACCGGTAACTTCGAGACCCATCGACCGCGCCGTGCCCTCGACCGTTTTCACGGCCGCTTCGAGCGACGCCGCGTTCAGATCCGGCATCTTGGTCTTGGCAATCTCTTCGACCTGCTTCTTCGTCACGCTGCCGACTTTCGTCTTGTTCGGCACGCCGGAACCCTTCGGAATCCCGGCTGCCTTGAGCAGCAGGATGGCCGCGGGCGGCGTCTTGGTGATGAACGTGAACGTGCGGTCGGAGAAGACGGTGATGACCACCGGGATGATCAGCCCCTGCTGCCCCTGCGTGCGCGCGTTGAACGTTTTGCAGAACTCCATGATGTTCACGCCGTGCTGGCCGAGGGCCGGTCCGACGGGGGGCGCGGGCGTTGCGGCGCCGGCGGGAATCTGGAGCTTGATGTATCCGGTGATTTTCTTAGCCATCTCTCAGGTCCTTTGAAAACTATCGTTTCTGTGCTGCCGCGCCGCCGCCGCCCTGCTCTTCGCTCGGATCGAACCGCGCGACCTGCAGGAAGTCGAGCTCGACGGGCGTGGAACGGCCGAAGATCGTGACCATGACCTTCAGCGTGTTGCGGTCGAGGTTGACCTCCTCGACCACGCCCGAGAAGTTCGAGAACGGGCCGTCGACGATCTTGACCGGCTCCCCCTTCTCGAACACGTACTTCGGCTTCGGCTTCTCCTTCGCCGACACCACCTGCTCGAGGATCTGGTCG
>Ga0157377_10000025_pt1 | contig 140744 bp, 117 predicted proteins | sample M55metaG_FD_121116 | JGI IMG/M metagenome (GOLD analysis project Ga0157377, IMG submission 121116) | Miscanthus rhizosphere microbial communities from Kellogg Biological Station, Michigan, USA - M5-5 metaG | ecosystem: Host-associated > Plants > Roots > Rhizosphere > Soil | place: USA... | reverse complement strand
GCCGATGGTTGTCGGAAAAAGTATTCGGAAAGGCGTAATTGATCGTGACGGTGCCGTTTCCGTTCTGGTCCGGGCCGTCGTACGACAGAGAGACAGTCGGTTTGGTGTTGATCGTGACGGTGATTGAATCGGATGCGACGGAATCGGCGCGCCCGCACGCTCTCGCATACGCGGTGAATGCGTAGCTCCCGCTCGGCCAACAGTCGGTCGGAAACGTGAACGTCCAGGTGCCGGTAATGGGAAGGCTGCCGGTGGTGTAGGTCTGCCCGTTGGCCGTTACCCACACCTCCCGCTGGTTCGCGTTGTCTCGCGTGTTCGGGAACTGGTAGTTCACCGTAACCGTCACATGGCCGTTGATTGCCGGAGCGGCGGCCGATATCGAGACCGTGGGCATCGTGGGGTACGGCCTCGATTCCGAGTCTTCGGCCCAGGGCGAGGAGGCGAAGTTGCACGTCGTCCTGGCCCGAACACTGAAGGTGTGGCTCCCGGGCGTGGCGCAGGCCATCGTGGTCGTCAGCGTTACGCTGCCGCTGGCCTCGCTCTCGCCGATGTGACCCATGGATCCACCATCGATGAACCACTCCAGGTGCCTTTGCGACGAGTGGTCGGTTCCCGCAAAGTTGTAATTGACGGTCAGAGAGACGGTTCCGTCCAGTGTTGCGCCGTTGTAGATGAGGTCTGCGGACGGAGTGATTGGTGGAGAGACGCAGGCGTGCGCCGGAACAATGGCGACGATCGCCGCAACGACGGTTAAAAAAGCCACTGCACTGCGCCGGGCGACGTCGATCAGATTCGTCATTGTTGACCTCTGTTGGTACGAGATTGGTTGGTCGTTGCGGCCCGCAATTCGCAAACGGGCAGCAGGTGCCTTCTCTCGAGACCGACGGATGGTCCGCGGGGTTATTACCGTGTGGCGGCGGCGCAGCGAACATGAATTCGTTGCGGTACGATCGACGCTCGTCACATGCCCATGACCGACGTCAACACCGACGATCTCGCCGCTGTGAATGAGCCCCCTCCCGCCGCGGCGGAGCGCGAGATCGAACGGCTCATCGCCGAGTCGAAGGCGGTCATCGACGGGATCCTGTGGCGCCACACCCGGTCGCGCACGCTGATGACGCCGGAGGATCTGGAGGACATCCACTCCACCATTCATCTCCGCCTGGTGATGAAGCTGCGTATGGACGCCGGTGAGCCCGAGGCCTTTCAGAACTTCCGCGGCTACGTGGCGAAGCTGGCGTACAACGTCGTTAATGATTTCCTGCGCAAGCGTTTCCCCGAGCGGGCACGGCTCAAGGCGCGACTGCGCTACGCGCTGATCCACGACGCCCGCCTGGCGATCTGGACCAACCCTGCCGGGCTGTTGTCGTGCGGGCTCGCGGCGTGGCAGGGACGCCAGGACTGCATCGCCGAGCTGCCGCGCCCGATCCCCGCCATCGACTTGCGCGATGCGGCGACGGCGCTCGAGCAGATCTTTCGCGCTGCCCAAAGGCCGGTGCTCCTGGACGACGTGGTGGATGCCGTCGCCGAGCGCTGGAGCATCGTCGATCAGGACCCCGCGCCGCTCGACTGCGCCAGCGAGGCCGCCGGCCCCGCAGCGCGCGTGGAGGATCTCGACTTCGCACGCGCGCTGTGGGCGGAGATCCGGGAGTTGCCGGTGATGCAGCGGAAGGCCCTGCTGCTGAACCTCCGCTATGGCGGCGACACCAACGTCATCTCGCTCCTGATCCTGAGCGGCATCGCCCGGTTCGACGAGATCGCCGAGGCGCTGGAGATGTCGCGTACCGGGCTCGCATCGATCTGGCGGCGCCTTCCCATCGATGACGCAACGCTCGCCGAGCGCTTCGGCGTCACGCGGCAGCAGGTCATCAACCTGCGCAAAGCGGCACGGGCGAGACTGTCGAGGAGGCTTTCGCGATGAACGCCGGCTCGCACCTCACGGCCGAAGTGATCGACCGGTTCGCCCGCGGCGATCTCGACGATGCCCAGCTGTCCACGGTCCTCCAACATCTCGAAACGTGCCCGGCGTGTGCTCGCGCCGGCCGGACGCGCGCGGCAGACGATCTCGCGGCGTTGCGCGAGGAGCTGACTGCCGAGCCGCCCACGGCGGCGCGCGGCCGCTTCTGGTGGACCATCGCCGCGGCCGCCGCGATCGCGTTGGTCATCGTCACGGCGCTGCTGCTCCCCAAGGAGCGATCCGCGGAGCGGCCTCGGGCGCTGGCCCCGCCGCGCGCGACGGAGACCGTCACCGCCGAGCCGGCGCCGAACGACCTCGTCACGCGTGCCATCGAGAGCGGCCGTCTTCCGTTTTCGAGGGACCTCGACGCGCTGCGCGCGCCGGCGGACACCGTGCGCGGCGGTGCCGGATCCAGGGAACGAGTCATGCCGGCCGGTGTGGTCATCGACGAGACTCGCCCCACCTTCACGTGGCCCGCGCGCGACGGACGCTCTTACACCGTTTCTGTTTTCGACGATGACCGCGAGGTGTTGCGCAGCCCGCCGCTGAACGCGCCGCGCTGGACGCCCGATCGCGACCTGCCCCGCGGGCGCACGCTGGCCTGGCAGGTCGAGATCAAGGGTGGCGGGGTGGAGACCATTCCCAGCCCGCCGTCGCCGCCGGCGATGTTCCGCATCGTGACGGAGGCGGATCACCGTGACCTGGTGCAGGCGCGCGGGCGCCATGGCGACGACGATCTGGTGATGGCCGTGCTTTACGCCCGGAGCGGAATGCGCGCCGAGGCGATGAGAGCGCTGCAAGGCGCGGCCGCGGCGGGCAACGCCGCGGCGAAACGGATCCTCGACTATGAAACCTCTGCTACGCAATGAATGCATCGGCGTCGTTGCCGCATTCACTCTCGCCTTCGCCACTGCGGCGGCGGCGGCGGCGCAAACGCGAACCGATCCCGCCGAGGTGGTGCGCGCGTTCTTCGTCCGTTACGCGGCCGGCGACTTGCGCGGTGCATCCGAGCTTTGGGTGGCCGGGGCACCGGCCGATGCCTTCGTCCGCGGCCATGGTGCGCGTCTCGAGAAGCGCTGCCTTCGTCTCGAAGCGCTGACGATCGACGCCGGCCCGGCGCCGGAGATGGTCGAGACCATGTCCACGCTGACGCTGCGCGCCGCGGCTCCGGGGTCGCCGCCATGGTCCGAGACCGCGTTCTCGCGATTCACGCTGCAGCGCGCCGGGGATGGGTGGCGGATCGCGAAGTGGGAGCCGCGGGAGCGCGAGCTCGTCGACCGGCTGGTGGCCACCGATGACGCCGCCGAGCAATGGTGCATCCTCGACGCGTCGCGGCCATTGCAGACCACGACCTTCGTTCATCTCGCCAGCCAGCGTGCCGTCGATCTCATCAATCAGGCGCACCGCGAGACCGCGGAGAAACTGATCACCATCGCCGTCGCCGCCGCCGAGCGGCTCGGCGATCCGGCGGCCATGGCCACGAGCTTCAGCGCCCGAAGCGTCTTGCTGCGCTACCGCCGCGAGCTCGACGCGTCCCTCGGGGTGGCGGAGCAGGCGGCGGCGCTGGCGCAAAGCAGCGGCAATCCGGACGCGCTGGCGCGGAGCCTGGTGCGCGTGGCCCGCACGCGTGAAGAGCTCGACGGAATCCCCGATCCCGGCCTGTTGGCGCGCGCCCTGGCGCTGGCGCCCGAGCTCGAGGACGTCTCCATCGCGGCGCACGCCGCCATCCATCTCGGGCGGTCGTATGAGCTGCGCGGCCGCTATCGGGAAGCGTTCCGGCTGGCGGAGCTCGCGTCGCGCTTCGCGGAAAAAAGCGGCGACCCCTCCGCGCGCATCTCCGCTTCGCTTTTCTTCGGTGGTGCGTATCACTGGCTCGGCGACCTCGCGCTGTCGGAACGGCACAATCGCCGCGCGGCCGAGCTGGCGTCGGAGACGGGATTCACGGGAAGCGCCGCGTTGAGCATCGCCGGGATCGCGTCCATCGTCGCATTGCGCGACTCGGCCGAGGGACTGCGAATGCTCGATGAGGCCCGGCAGAAGATCACCGATCCGTTTGCTTCCGCCACCCTCCTGAATACGCGGTCGGCCATTCTCGTGTATTCCGATCGGGTCGATGAGGCGGAGCGCGACCTGAACGAGGCGGTCAGGCTCCAGCCGTCCGACGCATCGTCGAGGCATGAGATCGAGCTCCACCGAGGGTTCATCGCCTACGCTCGCGGCGATCTGGAAGGCGCGCTCGTTCACTTCGATGCCGCGCGCGGGCCGAACGTCTCCATCGACCACAGGGCTCGCGAGCTGCGCGCCGCGATCCTGATGGACCTCGACCGTCACGCAGAGGCGCTCTGTCTGATCGAGGAACTGATCGCCGAACAAGAGACCACGCCGCTGGTCGACCCGCAGCGCTCGCTCTTCTATGCCCTGGAGAGGCGGCCCCACCGGCTGCTGCTCGAGCTGCTCGTCGGGCAGGGACAAGGCCCGGCGGCGCTGCAGGTGGCCGAGCAGTTGAAGGCAAAGGAGCTGCGCGACACGCTCGGGTACGGAGAGGCGCGGTCGTCGGCGGGCAGAGCTCCCGGCATGACGGCTGACGAGCGGGCGCGCGAACAGGCCATCGACGATCGGATCCGGGATCTCAACCGCCGCCTCATGTCCGGGGAGCTCCCGAGCGAAACGACGGCCGCGGTTCGCGAGCAGCTCGCCGAAGCGCGCACCGATCTTCTCGATTTCCGGCAGCGCCTGTACGCCACGCGGCCCGCACTGCGCGTCCAGCACCCGGCGGATCTCAGCGTCGACGATCTGCCGGCGCACCTCGACGACGTCACCATCGTCAGCTACATGGTCGGCCGCAAGGAGATTTTCGTCTTCGTCATCGAGCCGAAACGGAACGGACGGCGAAATCTCATCGTCCGCACCATCGATGGCGGCCGTGGTCTGGGGAAGCGAGTGGACGAATTCCACGCCCTCCTCGAGCAGCGCAATCTGCGCGTGCCGGGCGTCGCCGCGGAGATGTACGACCTTCTGATCGCGCCCATCGAGCCGTCCATCCGCGCCGCGCGGGCCCTCTGCATCATTCCCGACGCATCCCTCTGGCGGGTTCCCTTTCACGCCCTCGGCCGGCGCGGCGGACCGCTGCTCGTCGAGCGAATGCCGGTGTTTTACGCGCCGTCGATCACGGTGCTGGCCGCTTCGCAGTCGAGACGCGACGCGCGGCGCACCACCCGAAAATCGCGGCTGCTGGCCTTCGCCAATCCCGCCGTCGGGGAGGAGACCGCGTCGCTCTACCGGGCCTTCGATGGCAACGCACCGCTCGGTGCCCTTCCCGAGACGGAATCCGAGGTCCGCGCCATCGCCGCGATCTACGGGAAGAACAGCAGCCGGATCTACGTCGGCAACGCGGCGCGTGAGACCACCCTGAAGCGGGAGGCATCACAGTACGACGTCCTGCACATCGCCACGCATGGAGTGGTGTACGACAAGGCTCCGATGTTCTCTTCGCTCGTGCTGAGCGTGTCGCCGGAGGATCGGAATGACGACGGCGTGCTGGAAGCGCGCGAGATCGCCGGGCTGGAGCTGCACGCCAGTCTGGCCGTGCTCGCGGCCTGCGAGACGGGGCGCGCCGACGAGGTGAACGGCGACGGCGTGATCGGACTGACCTGGGCCTTCCTCGCCGCCGGCTGCCCCACCACCGTGGTCAGCCAGTGGAAGGCACAGTCTGCCGCCACGGCCAGGCTCATGGTGGAGTTTCACCGGCAACTGGCTGCCGGCAGCTCGAAGCCGGAAGCGCTGCGCCGCGCGCAACTGATGCTGCGCCGCGACCGGCGCTATCGCCATCCGTTTTATTGGGCGCCGTTCGTGGTGATCGGCGCGCCGTAGCGCAACGCTTTGCGAGCACTGCTATTTCTCGCCGCGCACCTGGGTCAGCCATCGGTGCGTGTCCGGAGCGGTGCCGCGGGCGATTTCGAGATACCGTCTCTGGACGGTTTCGGTCACGGGACCCCGCTTGCCGTTGCCGATGCGAATGCGGTCGAGACTGCGCACCGGCGTCACTTCCGACGCCGTGCCGGTGAGGAAGATCTCGTCGGCGGCGTAGAGCGCCTCCCGCGGTATCTCCCGCTCGTGCACGCGGATGCCGAGATCGTCCGCGATGGCCACCACGCTGTCCCGCGTGATGCCGGGCAGCAGCGTGCCGTTGGACGGCGGCGTGTAGAGGACGCCGCGCGAAACGATGAAGACGTTCTGGCCCGACCCCTCACTCAGGCGGCCGTCCGGCCCCAGCGCGATGGCCTCGGCGAACCCGTTGGCCAGCGCCTCCATCTTGATCAGCTGCCCGCTGAGGTAATTGCCCGCCATCTTGGCCATGGCGGGGATGGTGTTCGGCGCCATGCGGTGCCAGGTCGAGATGCAGGCATCGACGCCCTCTTCGAGCGCCCCCTCGCCGAGGTAGGCGCCCCACTCCCAGCAAGGGAGATAGACCTCGACCGGGCTGTCGAACGGCACCATCCCGGCCGCGCCGAATCCCCGGATCACCATCGGCCGGATGTAGCACGCCTCGAGGCCGTTCCTGGCCACCAGCTCGCGGCAGGCGAACGCGAGCTCGTCGATCGCGTACCGCAGATCCATGTGATAAACGCGGCAGGAGTTGATCAGGCGCTGCAGGTGATCGTCGAGCCGGAAGATGGCCGGGCCGCGCGGGGTGCTGTAGCAGCGGATGCCTTCGAAGGCCGAGGAGCCGAACTGCATGGAATGACTGAGGACGTGGAGATGAGCGTCGGCCCATGGGACAAAATCGCCGTCGCGCCAGATCCACGTCGTTGGTGTGAGTTTCGCCATGACCGATGATTCTCTCCTCGGATCGGAGTCCATGAGAGAAAAAGAACAAGGAGATGAACATGCCCGACAACACCGTCCGCCTTCACCGCGTCCTTCGCACCAGCCCCGAGAAGATCTACCGCGCCTTTCTCGACGCGGATGCCATGGCCAAGTGGCTGCCGCCGAACGGCTTCACCGGAAAGGTCCACGAGCTCGACGCGCGGGTCGGCGGGCGCTACCGGATGTCCTTCACGAACTTCGGCAGCGGCTCCAGCCATTCGTTCGGCGGCGAGTACCTGGAGCTCGTGCCGAACGAGCGCATCCGCCACACCGACCAGTTCGACGACCCGAACCTGCCGGGGCAGATGATCACCACCATCGCCCTGAAGCCGGTCTCGGTCGGCACCGAGCTCACCATCGTCCAGGAAGGGATCCCGGAAGCGATTCCGGCCGAGGCCTGCTACCTCGGATGGCAGGAATCGCTCACGCTGCTCGCGCAGCTGGTGGAGGCGGAGATTCCGGGCTGAGGATGAGGTTGCGGGGTAGCGGGGTCTCGCGGTCTCGCAGCGCCAAAGGCGATCGGCGCGAGTACCGCGCTACCGCGAGACCCCGCAACCCCGCATCACTCCCGCTTCCGCGGCTCCGCGTTCTTCACGTACTTATCGAACCAGCGCAGCTCCTCGTAGGCGAGCTGCTCGTTCGACTCCATGGCCGTATACCAGTGCGGCTCGTGCGGCAGCATGACCAGGCGGGTCACCCCGCCGTTGCCGCGGATGGCCTGGTAGAGCATCTCGGACTGGAGCGGCGTGGTGCCCGGGTTGGCGTCGTCGGAGCCGTGGACGATGAGCAGCGGCGCGCGCATCTTGTTGGCGAAAAAGTACGGCGAGACTTTGAGATAGGTGTCCTGTGCGCTCCATACCGAGCGGCGCTCGTTCTGGAAGCCGAACGGCGTCAGTGTCTTGTTGTAGGCGCCGCTGGTGGCGACGCCGGCCCGGAACAGATCGGTGTGGGCGACGAGGTTCGCGGTCATCATCGCGCCGTGGCTGTGCCCCGTCACGCCGATGCGGTCCCGATCGACCACGCCGAGCTCCACCGCTTTGTCCACCGCGGCCTGCGCGTCGTCCACGAGCTGGTCGATGTAGGTGTCATACGCCTTCTGCGGGTCCCCCACGATCGGAAATGCCGCGTTGTCGATGAGCGCGTATCCGGAGAGGAGCAGCAGCCGGTAATCGCGCAACCGTGTGAAGTACTGCTCGGAGCCGCTGATCTGGCCGGCGGTCTTGGAGCTGGCGTAGTCGAGCGGGTAGGCGTAGAGGATGGCCGGCACACGCGTGCCCTCCTTGTAGCCGGGCGGCGTGTAGAGGGTGAACGAGAGGTCCAGTCCGTCCTTGCGCTTGTAGGTCACCAGCCGTTTCTTGATGCCACGCACGGCCGGGGTCGGGTCCGGGATCTGCGTGACGGCGCGCGCGGTCGAGGCGACCATCGCTTCGCCCGTAGCGGCGTTCGACACCGCCGCACCGAGCGTGCGGAGCATGAGATTCGGCGGTTCCGACGGGGTCTGGCGCCAGGTGAGAAGCGCGTCGGCCGCGTCGTTGGCGAAGCTCACGAAGTATTCGTACGCGTCCTTGCCGCTGCGGAACAGCCGCCGCGATTTGCCGGTGCGAAGATCGAAGCTGTCGAGGAAAGGACGGTCCCCGGCCGGCGACGCGCCCTGTCCGCTCAGGAAGATGGTGTCGCCCTTCTGGCGCACGGCCCACTCGCCGTTCGGCATGATGCGGTAGACCGGCTGGCCGGGATCCTCGTACGACTCGTCGCTGGAGAGGTCCCAGATCAGCCGCGGCTTCGTCTCGGGGTGCTCGGCGTCGATGAGGAACGTGCGTCGCCAGTGACGGTTGTCGTCGTACTCCTGGAGCAGGCCGGTGCCGCGCCGCTCGCTCCAGTCGATCCCCTGATAGCGCTGCTCGGTGCGCGCGATCTCGACCGGATTGGACGTGAACGGCGCGCTCTGCATCACCACCTTGTCGCGCGCGGGAACGCTCGTCTTCCAGTCTCCCCCGTCGAGCGCCTCGGCCCAAACCAGCGTCGCCGGCTCGGTGGGGCGCCACTCGTGGTCGCGGGGACCGGTCGGCACGCCGTGGATGGGCACGTTCTCCGCGGCCGGCAACTGCGCGAGCGGCGTCGCTTTTCCGGCGCGGTCCCAGACCTCCACGTCGTGCGCAAAACGGCCGTAGGTCACCGCATACGAGTACGGCTTGCGGATGGAGGTCACCAGGATGTGCTGGTCATCGGGCGAGAGGTCGACGTCACTGAAGACCGCGGGCGCGCCGACGCGGGTGACCGCGCCGCCGGCGGCGTCGACGAATGCGAGCTGGCTCGTGCCGTAGTACTCGAAAAGTGCCGCGTCGGCCTGGTTTCGCAGCGTGTCGCGCGCCTCGTAGGTGCTGAACTCGCCGCCCTTGGTCGACTCCTGGATGCGCGGCCCTTCCGCTCCGGACTCGGCGGCGGGTGCCGGGGCGATGCCGTCGGGAACGGTCTTGACCAGGAGGGTCTTGTTGTCGCTCGCCCACTGCAGCGAGCTGCCGAGCATCGGATTGAGCCGCACGTCGCCGACGCGGTGCGTCTTGCCGTCGCGACCCCCGGCCCAGAGCTCCACGGCGTCGCGGGAGGTGTTGCGGAAGGCGAAGGTCGAGCCGTCGGGCGCCCACGAGAAGCCGTCGGCGCAGCCGCCGGACGGCAGCGCGATCGGCGTCTCGCGGCGCGTCGGGACATCGACGACGGAGAGCGTCTGCGCGCACTGCGCGACGCCATATCCGCCGGGCGTGTCGTGCTTGCGCCGCGTGCGCGGCTCGACGCGCACCCCGGCCAGTTTCAGAAAGGGCTCCGCCACCTGCGTCATCGGCGGGTACTCGACCCACGACACCAGCAGCGCGCTGGCGCGCGTCGGACTCAGAACCGGCCGCGCCGGCGCAGGCGCGTGCAGGACGTCGAGCACGGACTGCGGCGGCAGGTCGTAACCGGCGACGCGCTCCGCGGCTGACAGAGGAGCGCTGGAGAGAAGAGCGGCCGTGAAGAAGAGAGAGAAGCGGAGTTTCGCCATGCCGGGATTATCGCTGGTATCATCCCCGGCCTCCAGCCACGAACGGGCCGCCCCGCGCCGCAGGCGCAGTAAAGGAGAATTGCATGCACCGGTTCGCAGGCCTCATCGCCCTGTTTCTCTTCGCCGCCCCCCTCGCCTTCGCCGCCGACGCCAAAACCGCCGCCGCCCCCAAGCCCCAGGGAACCGTGATGAAGATGGACGCGGAAGAAGTCTTCGCCTTCGTCGAGTCGGTGATGAAGGACCCGACCATCGACCGGGCCAAGGCCCGCAAGTTCCTCCAGAACGCCATGGACGGGCAGGTCCGGCTGCTGGAGGTCGAGGTCACCGAACAGGGATCGACCACCTGCATCGCCAAAGCCTGCCGCACGCGGCAGTGCAAGAAGTGCAACCTCGACACGGGCAAGTGTTTCTGCAGTACGTGCTGCGCCGTGCCGGCGCTCCACTGACGGCGGCTCGCCCCCCCGACGCGCCTCCCAAACTGAGGCGGCCTCATGGCAAAGAATGTCTCTAGCGGAGCCATTCCCCCTATGCATACTGACGTCCGGCGATCTTTCTGGAGTCAAGGAGGAAATCATGAAGCTCTTCCGAGTCATCCTCGTCTGTACCCTGTTGCTGTCCGCCGCAGTCCCGACGTTCGCCGCTCCCCCCTGCCAGTTCTGCCTGAGCGACGCCGGTCCCTGCGTGAACGACCCGGGCGGCGTCCGTTGCCGGACCATCTCCGGCGTCTGCCAGGAGCTCTCCGGACTCTGCATCGGCTTCGCCAACCGGGGGCTGCTCGCCGAATGGCAGGTGGCCTCCATCGAGATCACCCGTCCGGATCCCGCCAACAAAGGCCTTCTCACCACAGTCGTGGTCAATCCGACCGCCATCGCGCAGGGCGTGACGCCGCTGCTCCCCGCGCGCAGGTAATCACCGCACGATCACGAACGCCGGAGAGATCGCCGCCAGGATCACCATGCGCACGCTCGCCCTCACGTCGCTGCTCGCCGTTTCACTCTCCGCATCCGCCGCCGACCTTCGGATCGCCGTGAACCGCAACGGGTTCGCCGGGCCGATCGAGCTGGTGCTGGCGCCGCGGGTGGAAGGGATGCCGCCCCAATGGTCGGCGTCGAAGACGATCGCCGCCGCGGAGTCGGCCGCCACCTTCACCGGCCTGCCGGAGGGCCTCTACCTCGTGCTGGCCCGAGGCCCGCAGCCGCTGCAGAGGCTCAGCGCGAAGGCGAACGTCGGCAGGAACGGCGGCGCGTCGCGCCTCACGCTGCCGAAGGGAAGGACGTCGCTTCGCGTGACGCTGGCGGGACGGCCGGTCGCCCACGCGGCGGTCCTCCTCACCGAGGACGATCTGCTCTGGGACACCCGCCTGGAGACCGACCACGACGGCCGCTTCGCGGGCGCGCTGTGGCAGCCGGGCGCCTACACCGCGAGCGTCTGGCGCGAACGCGACGCCGCGCCGCACCTGGCCGACGTCGCGCTGTCGGCGAAGCCGTTGACCATCGACGTTCCCGATCGCCTCGTGACCGGCCGCGTCGTCGGTGAAGACGGCCGGCCGATCGGCGGCGCGACGGTCCTGCTGCGGACGCAGGGCGATCACGCCACGCTCACCGCCCGCACCAGTTCCGCGCCCGACGGCCGCTTCGAGTTCTTCGGCGTGCGCGAGGGCGCGCAGGCCCTCTGGGCCAAGGCGCCGTCGTATCTCAACAGCGACGTGTCGAGCTTCGAGATCCACGGCACGCCCGCCCGCCAGGCGCTCGATCTGACGATTGCCCGCGGCACGCAGCGGACGGTGCGCGTCGTCGACGCGCACGGCGGCCCGGTCGGCGCCGCGACGCTCTTCGCGGCCTGCGACGGACACGTCAAGTCGACCGCGGTCACCGATCCGGAGGGGCGGGCGGAGGTGGCGCTGCCGGATGCCGGCGGCTGTGCGATCTACGCGCTGCCGAAGGAAGGCTCGCTCGCCGTGGCGCAGGTCGCCGGAACGGGACCGCTAGTCATGCGCGTACGCGAAGGGTCGTCGTCGCTGAAGCTGGCGTTGAAGTCCGAGAGCGGCGACGCCTTTGCCGACGTCTGGCTCCTGATGCGCATCGACGGCACGGTCGTACCGCCCGCCGTCTCACACCAGCTCTTCACCCGCGGCATCCGGCTGATGACCAACACCGAAGGGAGCATCTCGCTGGCGCACATCCCGCCGGGGACCTACGACTTCTGGCCGTATCGTTCGGAGAGCGAGGGGCAGATGCTGTACGACGCGGCGCCGGCGCTGGCCGCGCCGATCTCGCTCAACGTGGTGAACGGCGAGAACAGCGCGACGGTGCGGCTCCGGGCGCGGCGGTAGCAAGAAAGCAATGAGTAGCATGCGACCAGTCGGATCGCCAGACGATCGATGTCGTACGCATCGCTGGTATCATCCGAGCCGGGAGCGGCCGCCATCAGCAGCTTTTATTTGAGAGGAGGCGGCGGCGGTGGTGTGCGAATCGGCCGCCACGTGACCTGCGGATTGCCATGCAACGTGAACGCGGCCCACAACCTCGGCGACTGGAACTCGTCGCCGCGCAGCATCGACAGTTGCGCTGCACGCAGTGCATCCCCGGCGGGTAGACCCGACACGAACCGTTCGTAGAACGCGTCCATCAGCGCCGTCGTCGCGGCGTCGTCGATCTCCCAGAGCGTCGAGAGCACGGCAGGCGTGCCCGCGTAAAGAAGCGCTCGCGTCAAGCCGACGATCTCGTCGCCGGCACTCGGTTTCCCGACAGCCGTGCTGCAGGCCGAGACGACGACGAGGTTGACGCCCGTCAGGTCGACGTCCGCGAGAATCTCATGCGCTTCGAGATTCCCGTCGTACTCCTCGCCTTCCGCGGCGAGCGCGACAAAGCTGAAGAGAGGATTGGCGCCGTCGTATCGCGCGTGAGCGGCGATATGCAATAGATCGACTTTCGGGTCGAGATCGTGAATGAGACGCTCGCATGCGTCCGCGCCGAGGAGCGCCGTCGTGCCGAGTCGGCCGGCCACCAGCCTCGCCTCGCGCGCGGCGCCATCCAACGAGCCCATCGTCCCGGAGGGATCGCCGAGGATCAGAGCTCGACCCGAAACAGGCGGCTTGGGGCGCCGGAGGAATCGCCAAGCGGTTGCGCTCGGCGCGTAAACGATTGTGTGATCCTCGATGAGATAGCGATTGCGCTTCGCGTCGTGCAAGGCGGCGAAAGGAACGTAGTGCAGCTCGCGGTGGGGCACGATCACGAGGCGTTGGTGGCGGATCTTCGCGCGCAACGGCGCGATGAGCATGGCGTACGCTTCATCGGCGGTGGCGGCGTCGCCAGAGGGGCCAGCCAGCGGCCTCACTCCGCGAGGGTCCAGATCATCTTCGCGCCGGCTGATTTGCCTTGCCCAATCCGTGAGACGGCGCAGTCCGTTCGCATCGATCGGCAGCCGAACGTGCTCCAGCGTGGTGCGGTCGATGATCCAAGCGTGCACGCCATTGCTGGAAACGAAGTAATCGATCAGCGTCGTCCGGTCAGGAAGGTCGCGCTGGATCGCATCGACCGGCAACGTCTCCACGGTCGTGAGGGCCGCATATTCGGGATTGGAGATCTTCACGCGGACCATCAACGCCTCGTACTCGTGACGCGCCGCGACGAGCTCGCGCCTCAGGAGGTTCGCTTCCTCCGCGGTGGCAGCCGTTCGCACCGACTGATCCATGGCAGCGATGCGCCGTCGCTGAATGTCCGCCTCGCGGACCAGGCTCGGATCGGCGCCGCGGTCGCCCAGCCGCCGGTTGCCGATCATCTGGAGAAAAGCGCGGGCACGCGCACGCTCGGTCTGCTCGAGAGCCTCGCCGGTGCGACCATCGCGCACGAGCAGTTCGATGAACTGCTCGTAGAACTGGTGCCGCGAACTGCCGAGGTAACTGGTCAGCATCTCCTCGACGGGAACTCCAGTTGCGACGGTCTGGAGTGTCTCCGTAGACCTCCTGAAGTGGCGGATCGCGTCGTCGACTCTTCCCTCGCGCCAGTACGAGGTGGCGATCAGTCCCTCGAAGACCGCGTGAACGTCGCGGCTGTCGAAGAGCTCCGCCGCCTTGCTCCAGATCGCACGCGCCCCGTCGTAGTCGCCGCGCGCGGCGAGGGGTACCCCCCTCATCAGCAGAGCCATCGGCTGAAGCAGTTCTATGCCGTCCCCGGAGATGTGCGAGGGCTCGGGCGGCGTCATCCCGACATTCATCGCGACAATGTCCGCCATGAATCGCTTCGCCTCGTCGCTGGCCAGCAGCCCATTGGCTTCGCGCGCGGCCAGCAGTGCGGCGAAAGCACCGCGCACGTCGGCGCGCCCATCCTGTCTCCACTTCAGTGTCGCATCGAGAAAATCCGCAAGAGCGCCGGCCATCGAAAAGTTGCTCGTCTTCGCCAGCTCCTTCGCCCGAGTGATCGCTTCCGCGGCGCTGACGTACGAGTCGATCGCCAGGTGGACGTCCGCCAGCAGCGTCCATAGCAAGGCCTCGGCTTTGTCCTCCTTCAGCTCTTGAAAGATCCTGATCGCCTCTGCAAAGGCAGCCGCCGCCTTTCCGTAGTTTCCGGCGTAGTAATGCAGGAATCCGAGCTGCGTGTGAACCGCACCGAGGCTGTGGACGTCGTGAAGTCGTTCGCCGATCACGGATGCTTCGCCGTATGCCTTCTCCGCGTCACGGAGACGGCCCGCCTTCTGGAGCAAGGAACCGCGCTCGATCACGATCCACGGCTCACGCGCCGGGTCGGAACCGCCGGCGAGCGCGCGTTCCCGATCGTTCCACACGAGCCCTTCGTCGACACGCCCAGTGAGCACGTCGGTCTCCGCGAGCTTCCCGAGGAGATCGATGTCGGCCGATGACTGACGCGTGAGCATCGACGGCATCCCGCCCGAGATCAGCGCCTTCTCGTAATACTGTCGCGCCTCGTCGAACCGCCACTGCCGCTTCCGAAGATCGCCCATCGGCACGGCAAGCAGTCCTTCCAGCACGCCGCCGAACATCGCGTTCGTGGCGGCCTGCGTGAACTGGTCCTCCGCTTTCTCCAGCTCACCGGCTTCGAGCAGAGCCTGCCCGTACGCAATCCGGCTCACTCCTCCCGCGAGAGGAAGCATCAGCGTCTTCCTCAGCTCCGGCGCGCCGGCGAGAATTCGAATCTGGTCCGGCGGCGCGCCGAACACGAGTCCGAGCACCTCGATCGTTCGAGGCGAGACGCGAGATCCGGGATCGGCCGCGACATCGAGCGACCGGAGCGCTCTTTCGTGCAACGCGATCGCTTCCCGCGCCCGCCCGCTCAGGGTCTCGAGATGGGCCAGTGTCGCCAGCGAGAGCCACGCGCCGAAATGCTCATCGATTGCGACGAAGCCCGATGCGGCCCGATCGAGGCTCGAGCGCGCCGCGCTCAAGTCGCCCAGCGCTGTTTCCGCCAGGCCGAGGAGGAGATCGGTAACGGCTTCGCCGGTGCGATCACCCTCCGCGACGAAGGTTTCGCGCGAGCTGGTGAGACGCGTGCGCGCCTCGGCCGCGCGACCCGTCATGATCAACTCCCCCATGCCGGCCAGCCGATCGTCGGCGAATGCAGGCCCGGAGAGGAGCATGGCGAGGCAAACCACAAACACAGGCGCAAGCCGCAAGAGACACCTCCACTTGTCGACAGACACGATCACGGGCCGCAGCGACCACGCCGTTCTACGTGCGCGAGAAGCAAGCCGACGAAAAGGCAAGGAGATCAGCGGTGGCGATGCGCCGGCCTCATGAGGATGGATGCTTCCAATTGCCTTGCGGATCGCCAGTAAGGAAGAACGCCGCCCAGACCCGCCGGTCCGACAAGCCGTAGTTTCGAGCAGGACCTCATCGTCCGTCTCACCAGGGCCGCCCCCGATCGAGCAGGAGAACCGGCGCTCCGGCCGCGAATCCATTGACCGCCTTCGATCATGAGCGCGTGCTTCGTCATACCGCCGCTGCCAGCGAAATACGCCATCCATGTCCCCAGGACATCGTTCTGCCCGAGACGCAAGAGCGAGAGCAGCAGTGGGACCGCGGTTAGGGCGCGTCGGCTCATTCGGGCTGCCGGTTTTCCGTGCGGCTTTTGCCGAGATCCCTGACCTTCTCGGACCAGCGCTTCGCTTCATCGGGATGACCGGTGACCGTCTCGAGGCGCGCCAGGCGGTCGTAGATGCCCGCCTTGATCTGCTGATCGACCAGCGGAGGCTGCGCCACCTTCGACGAAGCGCTCAGCGCCTTCACGTAATGAGTGCGCGCTTCGTCATAGCGCTGTTGCCGGAAACGGAGCTCGCCGAAATGCGATTCGACGGAGAAGTCGTACATCCCCAGGGCCAAGGTCGAGCCGGCCGCCGCTGCCTTCAGCTCCGCCTCCGCCTTTTCGAGCTGACCGACCTCAGTCAGCACGCTCCCGTAAAGATCGTGCGTCACTGGTTCGAGCGAATACTGAAACATCATCTGCTTCACTGCCGCCGAGTTGGACTCATTGAGCATCTGGAGCATCTGAGGAGATAACCCCGAGACCGAACCGAAGGCCATGAACGTCTTGAGACTGAACGGCGCAGTCGAGACCTTTGCCTCGTCGATCACGGTAAAGGCCTCTTCGAGATGAGGGATTGCTTCCGCAGGCCGTTTCAGGGCAACTTCGATCTGGGACAAGCTGAGGAGCGCCAGCCATGCCCCGACGGGGTCATTCTGAGCGCGCATTTTCCTTGCTGCTTCGGTCAGGTTGTTTCGCGCGCTGTCGATATTTCCGAGTCCCGTTTCGGCAATCCCCAGCTGCAGGAGCGTGAGGGATTCACCATGAAGGTCCTTTTTCTCCCGATACTGCTGCAATGCCTTCGTGAGCTGCTGCCGCGTCTGCGGGGTCGGTTGGCTTAGCGCTTGTTGGGTGATTTGCGCATCGAGCGAAACCGCGAAGAGATCGAGCAGCACTGCGGCGGCGATCGCGATAAAGCGACTGGTCATGAACCCCTCCTGGGATGACGATCCGTCACCCACCCAACAAAGACACGCTTTACGGGCGTTCGTTGAGCGAGGCTTTTGAGGTGACGTGGCCCGCGGAACGACGTGGGCATCGGTGCTTATCGGGCCCCGCGGCCCCGCGCCGGACCAGCGCGGGCAGAAGAGGACTGCGCCTACTACATCATCGCCTGAGCATGTAGTTACCGGGGCCAGACTGAAACTCGGAGCGTCCGGCGACGAGGATCGTATAGGTGCCGAGGTTGGCACACGGACATCAATCTCGGCGAAGTTCGTCCAAACCTGTCGCCCAAGGTGGAGCCGTCAGGGCCGCGCGCATACGAGAGCGAAGGGTGAACGGCCTCACTGCGCCGGCTGTGTCGTCGCTTCCTTGGCCGCGAGCGGCGAGGCGTAGCCCGTCTCACATCGCTGCTGGTCGGTCAACTCGACTCGCCCGGCAGCGTTGCGCAGCCTCGTCACCGCCCAGATGCGCTGCGCGCAATCGGACGGCACGGCGTAGGTCCTCACATCGCAGCCGCGCGTGTAGACCTGCACGGTCGCACCCGATCCGCCGATCGCGCCCAGACCTTCGTAAAGGTGGACGAAGTACTCGAAGTCGCCGACGGCGGAGCTGCGCACCGTGACGGTTTCGTATCGGCCGGGATAGAGCTGATCGACATCGAGGCGGGCAAAGACGTCGCCGGACTCGGTGACGGCGTCTTTGTGGCGGAAGAAGACGTGAGCGGGATTCGGAAACCCCGAGGTGCCAAGGCGCCGGAAATGCGAGTCGAGGTCGCGCGGCTCGTTCGGCCAATTCAGGACGAAGCGCGCGATCTCGTCGCTTCTGAGATCGGGTGACAGCGGGAACGGCACTCTGGTGACCTTGCCCTCGGCCACATCGAACTCATGCGAGGTCGGACAGAACCCCGCAGCCTGCGCGGAGAAGCGGTGGCGGCCGGGCGGCAGCACGACGGAAATGAGACGCTGCGGAGTCTCGGAGAACACCTTATTGTCTTCGCGTACCACCGCGGCGACCGGCGCATCGAGCTTCGTTGCGTCGACAGGCGTGATGTCGAGACGTCCGAACACCGGCTTCAGGTCGACCGGCACGCGCACCGTCTCGAGAGCGGCCGCCTGCACGTGGGCGGCGGCCGGCTTGTAACCTTCCAGCCGCGCCGTGTACGCGGTCTTGCCGCTGTTGATGCGCCCGACGCGCGCCAGGAACGCGCCGCCGATCTTCTGCACGGCAGCGTTCAGCCGCTTGCCGGTGGCGTCGTCCGTGATGACGACGCGCTGACCGGCAAGGTCGGAGCCGAGCACCGGGTCGCGGAGGATGAGATCGAGATACGCCGGCGGCGTGATGAAAAACGGGATGCTCGCCAGTCCGAGGCCGAGCAGAACGGCTGCGCCGAGCACCGCGCGCGCCTTGCGCTGGCTTTGCGGCGTGCTCATCGCAGCTCCTGTCCGGTTTTCTCGCGGAAAAAGCTCTCGAACGCGCGGATCGACGCGACGAAGCCGATGCCGTCGCCGACGCTGTTGGGGAGCTTCGACCGGGCGATGCCGAGAACGGTCCAGTTCTGGCGGACGAACACCGGTCCGCCGCTGTTGCCGGCGTTCAGATTCAGACCGGAAGTGACGAAGACGTTGTGTTCGCGATCGAAGCGCGAGAGCGTACCCTCTCCGGAGACGGCGGCGTTGTCGCGCGACGATGCCCCTTCGCGCCCGAGAGGGTAGCCGATGGTGACGAGCTTCACGAAGTCGCTGGGCGACTCGTAGGTGGTCGTATTGGCCAGTTGCAGCGCCGGAAGGGTGCGCTCGGCGACGGCCAGCAGCGCGAGGTCCTCACCCGGCGCGATGGCCTCGAGGCTCGCGCGATGCTCGCGCCCCTGGTAATCGATCAGCCGGATCGCGCCGTCGCAATCGTGTTGATTGCCGAGGACGTGCGCCGCCGTGGCCACGAAGCCCGCCTTGACGACGAACCCGGTACCGACGATCTCGCCGCCGCCTTGGCCGCACTGTGCCACGCGGACGTTGAGTATGCTCTGCCGAAGGCGCTGAAGCTGCGTGCGGTCGGCGCCGCCCGCGGCGCGGGTGCGTTCCGAGCGTGCGAGCACCCAGTGCGTCCACTGCAGATCGACGAAGGCGAACATCGTGACGCCGAAGCCTAGGAAGAAAAGGACGAAGAGAACCGGCTTCACGCGGGAAGGGGCGTTTCCATTCATGGCATGTGCTCCTCGCTGTGCACTCAGCGGATCTCGAGGACACTGGCGCAGATCGGGCATCTCGGGCCGGGTTCGACCATCGAATAGCAGATCGGGCATTGAACGAGCGCCATCGGCACCGGCGATGCGGGCGGCGCCGCCTCAGGCGGCTCCGCCGAAACCTTGCCGTTGCCGCCGCCCTCGTCAGCGCGCGCGGAAAGAATCGGATCGCCTACCGCGGGCACCGGCGCGAGGCCCACCTTCGGGTCGAATCCGCAAAGCGGACAAGGGAACTGTTCTTCGTAACCGCGCCAGGAAAAGCACTGTGCACAATCGATCTGCTCGTCTTCGCGCATGCGAAGTCCGCAATTCCAACAGAGCTCGAGGTCGCTCGGCACGCGCGCTTCCTGGCAGTGCGGGCAGGTGACGGGTGAGGCGATGGTCTGCTTGCAATGGACGCAGAAAGTAGCGCGCGAATCGATGGTCTTGCTGCAATTGGGACACGGGCGATCGCCGACGCGCTTGTCCGGCTGCACGATCGGCGCAAGCGGCTTCGGGACGATGACCGGCAGTTCCACGGCCGCGCTCTTGTCGATCTTGGTCATGTCGAGAGCGAAGACCTCACGCCACTCGATCTTCTCCTCCAGCACAGCGACGTCGCTGGCGCGTGACTCGTACATTCCGGCACTCTTGCAATACGGGCCGAGGGCCTGCTGGAACTCTTCGTACGTCAGCTCGGCGTCGAGCGGCTTGCCAAACATGTTAATGAAGGCTCGCTCGAACGGCTTCTTGTCTCCGATGATCTGCGTAAGGCGCTCGCGCGCTTCGTGCAGGACGGCGTACTCGGGCGAATACTGGCGCATCATGATCGGCAGGCCGGTATTGGTCACTTCCTGCGGCGGATAGACCTTCTGCAGATAGAACTCGAGCAGAAGACGATAGATGGGCAGTTTGTGGAGCTTGCGCAGCGTGAGGATCGTCTCCTCGATTCTCTGCAGCAGGAAGCGGCGGTGTGTGACGTGCTCGCTCCGTTTGTCGCGATAGAGATAGTCGACCGCGTGCGCCTCTTCACCCAGATCGACTCTCTCCGTGATCAGCTCGCGCTTCAGTGGATAGCTGAAACGGAAGCGGCGATGCTCGCCGTCGCCGGGCAGCTCGTGAACGAACAGGAGGCCGAGGACGCGCGCGAGGACGAAGGCCTGCAGGGAGTCGGCGTACTCGCGGGCCTCGGTGGGTTGTTTCGGCAGCAGGTCGCTGAATTGGAAGCGGTTCTTGTCGATATGCAGCTCTTCCTTCTCCGTGTATGCGTTGTACGACGCGCGCAAACCGCCCGGCGCGGTCACGGAGCTGGGATAGAACGCCGGTACGCCGGCCAGCTCGTTGTAGAAGACGATCATGCCGCGATGCTCGCCGCCGACGTCATGGAAGCTCGGCTGCGTATCGCCGGGCGCGTGAACGGTGGCCACGAGTCTCTCGAACTCGTTGACTCTCTGCACATGACCCGTCCTGTCGAATCCGATCAGGCAGGGTCGCTGGTCGCTGCGCACGGGCGGCAGCCCGGTGTGCTCGCTTCCTTCGCTCGGAGCCACCCAGACTTTGCTGAGGCGATACGCCTGACGGACCATGTCCTCGCGCTGGCGCGGGCTGATGCGGTTGGCGTCGAAGAGCATGCTCAGCGCCTCGGGCTGCTTCTTGTGCGCCGCGATGAAGTCGCGGCACTTGGTCAACATCCACTCTTCGACGGTTTCGCTCGGCGTGCGCTGGATCTTCTCCAGCGCGGCGGTGATGCCGTTGACCTGGAAGATGTCCGTCAGGATCTGATCGCCGAGGGCCTTCAGCCTCTCGGTCTCGGCGGGACCGTCGCCGCTCCACGTCCGATACCACTCGTCGACGTCGCCTTCGCGGAACAGCGACAGCGTCAGCTCAGATTTTTCGTGTGCGGAGAAGTAATGCTCCTTCCGTTGCAAGTGCTCTTTGACGCGCGCAAAGCCGACGAGGAGGTCGTAATAACGGCCGAGGAGGCCGTCGGTGCCCGGCGCGTCGACGCCCAGGAATCGGTCGAGCTCGTCACAGATCTCGCGGCCGCGCTTGGCCGCCTGCTTTTGCACGCGGGCCCAGAAATGGCTGTAGAACGCGCCCGGATGGTCATCACCGTCCTCGCCGACCAGTTTCTCGTAGTCGCGGTTGAGATCGGGCGCGCGAAAGAGATGCTGGGACTCGTGGCGGGCCACGTCGAGCTGCAGTTGATCGAGCTCGCTGCCGTAATGCTGCACCGCGTCGCGCCAGAGCGGAATCTGCTCGTCGAAATGGCGCATGTAGCGGAAGTTCTCATTGCGCAGCAATGCCTTGAATTCGCGCAGCAGCGAGAGCGTGTAGCTGACGCCGTATTGCTGGTCGTCGGACATCTCCGCCGCTTTTTTCTCGATCGCCGCCTTCACGCGGTCGAGGTACACACGCGTGTTGTTCTGGAGGAGGCGGATGCCGACGCCCCATTCGTCCGGATTCTGGGAGTCCTCGCGGGCGAAGAATTGATCGAGCTCGTTGCGCCGCTCGGCCAGCCGGGCACCCTTCTGTCCATTCGGCGTAGCCTGAAGCTCGGAGCGCAGCGTCTGGGCCTTCTGCCACAGAAACGTCGAGAAGGTCTTTCCGCCGCCCGCATCGAAGACCAGCAGGGCGTCTTCGATGTCGCTCCGCTCGATGACGCCGCCGCCGTCGCGGCGCTCGTACTTGCCTTGCGCGCACTTCACCTGCTCGTCGGTCAGGAATGCGGTGAAGAGCGGCTCGAGAGGATCCTCGAGGACGCTCTTCTGCCAGTGATCGAGAATGCGCGATGCCAGCCGGCTGGCGCATGCGCTCTGCACGCGCTCCGTCGGAAAGGCGATCGTAGCCAGACCGAACGAGCCGAAGCGGCACGGATAGGTGTCGCCGACAATGTTCTTGTGCGTATCGCTGCTGCTCCGGCGCAATGCGTCATTGAGGAAGTTGTGTGTATAGACCTCGAGATTGAAGTTCTCGAGGTTGACGCGGGTGGCTCGCTTCATCCCGGCGAATGCACCGATGGAGTAGTCCTGGAACAGTACCTCGGCCACCATCTGGTACGCGTCGTACTCTTTGCCGCCCGAAGCGATGTTGAGACCGCTCTCGTTCTGCCCGTCGATGAGATACGTGCTGCTGAACGGCGGCGGCGACATCCGCTTGGTTTCATGGCCACTCCAGTCGGCAACGAACGAATGGCCGAACGTGTAGTGGCTGAGCTCCATCAGCGCGGCGTATCCATTCGCGCGGACGCGCTCCCCTCCTGCATACGCGCTATAGAAACCCGGAAGGAGAAAGATCCCGATGCGCTCTGCCGCCGGAAAGTACTGCCGGACGAGGAATGCCGCGTCCAGGAACGTGCCGCTTCCGGTGCCGCCGGCCAGCGACGCGACGATGAACACACGCGTGCTGCCGGCGTTGAAATCGAAACCGAGCTCGGAGGCCTGCTGCAGGACGGACGAGGCGCTCAGGACGTCTTTGCAGCGTTTGAGGCTGCTGCCAATGTTGCGGAAATTCGTCGCGTCGAAGAGTCCCAGCCGGCTGGCGATGCGGATTTGACCGGCGCCCTCACCGAGGTCCCCGAGGTGCGCAATCTTGCCGCTGGTCGGGAACCATCTCTTGATCTGCGGAAATTGATTGATGTGGTCGACGTACTTCGCGGTGCCGCCGGTGATCGTCAGGTTGACGCGCTCGCTGGTCTGGAAGCGCACCTGCTCGTAGAGCGGGTCGTCGCTGGCGCGCAGGTCGTATTGCTCATGCGCCGTGGCCGTCTTGTCGGTGTCGATGTGGATGAACTGCAGGAAGGGCAGCCGCGTCACTGCCCCGTATCGCTCGACGAGCTTGCGGCGCAGGCGCAGCAGAACTTCTTTGCCGGTGCCGCCGAGGCCGATCATGAGGGTGGGTCCGACCGGCTTGTTGCTGGCCGGGTTGGCCGGAAGACTCGCTTGGACAATCGGATCGAGGTTCATCATGGTTCCTTTTCGAACGTTAGGCCGGTACACGCCGCAACAGAAGCGTCAGGCCGGAGATCAGCCACATCACGCCGAGGAACAATGCGATCCATGGCAGCCAGGCGTAGTAGAAGCCGATGTCCAGCACCACGTATAGAGACACGAAAATCCAAGTTGCGGTATAGAGGATGAAAAGGTTCCAGAAGATCGTCTTGCAGAACTCGTCGCGGTAAGAGCGGAGGAAGAACGGGTACGCCGCCTTGTAGAGGATGATCCAGATCATGGCGATGGCCAGCACGACGGCGGCGCCGCGCAGCACCAGGTTGTCGGATTGTTCGTATGCCGGCGCGGTGGTGCCGGCTGCAAAGAGGAGAGACATCGAGAGGTTGGTCATGGTCATTCCTTTCTTTCATTTCCTCGGCGCGGTGATCTTCGGCAGCCGTGGCGGGGCCTTCGGCGTGTTTGGCAAGGACGCCGGCGTGGAACCTTGTTTGGCGAGCGATGGCTGGGCCACGCTGCGCTTTCTTTCCTGCGGCACGATCGAGAGTTGCCGCATCCCGGCCCCGGAGAACCTCACGTCCCAGGTATCGGGTACGCTCGCCGGCACGACGGAGAAGGCGGCCAGTCCGGTGGTCGGCTTGAACTCGTGCCCGCCGCCGAGGCCGCGGCGAAGCCGGCCGACCATCTGCCCGTCGATCACTACCGGGAAGGTTCCGAGCCGCCGCAGCGCCACCGGCACCTCGGGCGTCCCCGAGACGCGCACGCGGAAACGCCGCACGCGCGACAACGCGAGTCCCGCGGCGGCCGCGAGCGCAGTGAGCACCGCCAGTGCCACCAGCAGAATCGCGGTCCGGCTCGACCCGGTGCGCAGCGCGAAGCTCACCTGAGCCACGCTGGGATTGACCTGATCGAGCGTCCGGACGTCCTGAAAATTGAAGACGTTCGTCGCCCGGTCAATGCCGAAGATGCCGGCCATCTGCTCGCGCTGGAACCGCACCTTCACATCGGTGAACGACATACGGACCGTACCGGTGTAGCGGACCGTCGCGCCACTCCACGCCAGGCGAAGCCACTGCAGAAGTCCGCTCGGCGAGAACGAGACCGGTTGCGCCGATGTGAGCTGCGCTTGCACGGCCCGCGTGCCGTTCGGCGGGATCGGCTCTTCGATCGATCCCGATGCGCCCTCGAACATGTCGGGCGGAAGTGGCCGCGCGCCGAGGTCGTGGCCGGCCCACTCCTCGGGCTCGAAGGGCGAGGCGATCGCCAGCTCGTAATGTCCGCCGGACACCGCGTGCTGCGTCAGGTTGCTCTTCACTTCACCCTCGAGCGCGAGACGGACGGTTTGTCCTTCTTTGAAAATTCCTTTCTCCGCGTCATCGAGGACCAGGCGCAGCGCGGCGCGGAGCTCGAGCGAGTCGATGGCCAGGTTCTTCAGCTTCAGATGTTCGCGGCCGGAGAAGAGATCGGGCGGCGGGTTGCCGTGGCGCTGCTTCGCCTCGCGCAGCGTGGTGCGGAACCTGCGGTCGTAGTCGCCGAGCGTCGACGCCGGGAGGTCGGCGGCGGAAACGAGAATGCCGTACACCGCGATCGTGGCGCGCGCGCCGGTGGCATCGTCCGCAAAGGCGTATTTGTACAGATGGACCGAGCGGTACTCCGGACGATCGTTGAGACTCTGGAAGAAGCGCCGGACGTCGGCGTCCGGCTGCCCGCCGCTCGTCTCGACGACGTTGTCGGTGATCAGCCAGACCAGGCCGGTGAAGCCGCGCGTGAAGGTCTCGAGCGTCTCCGTGAGATAGGTGTTCTGACCGGCCTGCGCCGGAAAACTCGCGACGGCCCGAGAGACGTCGAACTCGCGCAACGGCACCGGCGGATGGACCTGCCGGATGTCAGCGGGCGTGAACTGCTGATTCGACGTGAAAGTCCACATGCCCGCTGTCGAGCCATCGACGATGCTTTGTGCGTCGACGAAGTCGGCCAGCCATTGCTGAAAGTGCGGGTATTGATGGAAGAAGCGGACGCCCAACTCGTCTCTGCTGCGGCGATCGGGCGTGCCCGGCGGACTGTAGCCGGGATACATGCTGCCGGAGTTGTCGTAGAGGATGCGCACCGGCAGCGGTTCGCCCGGCGTGAGCGCAGCCGCTTGTGCGGCGGCAGCCCAAATGATTGCGATGGCGGCGATGAGGTGACGGCGTTTCATGAGGCCCCTGCCGCGGCGCGCAGCTCGCACACGCCGACGACGCCGTCGCGGTTCCCCGCGGCGATGAACGAATCGAACGAGGCCAATGCGGTGATGGGTGTTCCGGCCGCGCCATCGAGCCGCCAGACCTCGTGCCTCGGCAGGCGGGCCAGGTCGTACAGAAGCACGCGTCCGTCTTCCATGCCGACAGCCGCGGCGCGGCCATGGACGATCACGGGCGAGCCTTTCACCGCGCGGTCGAGATGGGAAAAGGTGTCCCGCACTCCTGCGCGCGCGAAGACGACACCGCCACTCTCGACCTGCACCAGGTCGCGGTCCCACTCCTCGTCTTCGTCGCACGTCAGCGAGAAGAGCTGCGTGTCATCGCCGAGTGTTTCGTCGATGCCGCCCGTGAAAGGATCGATGCGATAGAGCTGCGCCTCTTCGAAGAGCGCGAACACGCTCCCGCCCAGGTAGGCGATGGGGTGTTCCGAGAACGTGCCGACGGCCACGGGCCGGCTAGCCAGTTCCGCGTGCGCAGATGCGGCCACATGCACCTGCACACCGCCGCCGTCCTCCGAAAGGAAGACAACCTCTCCGCGCGCCGGATCGGCGGCGAGCCAGCTCACGCGCCGCGCGGCATGAACGATCCGCGGCTGCGACGGCTGCCCCTCACGGACGTTGTCGATGACGGCGACCTCTTTGCGCGCTTCGGTGGCGACCGTCGCGTAAAGCCGGTCGCCAACTGGCGTGAGCGCCTGGATCGGCGAGCCGCCGACGGAGACCACCCACAGCGGCCGCGATCGCGGCGCGGAGAGCGTCAGCGCGCCGATGGAGTACGCGGCGATCTGGCCGGGAGTGCCGACGTAGAGGATGCCGCGGTCGATGCACGGCTCGGCACTGACCGGCCCGTGCACCTGGAAGCGCTGCGCGGCGGCGGGCCGGCGTGGATCGGCGATCTCGATCGCGCCGCTCTTGGCAACGGCGACGAGATGGCCGTCGTATCCGAGGAGGCTGCGGCAGACGTCGCCGAGGCGGAGGGTGAGGCCGGTATTGACGACGTCGTGTTTGCGCACCTGCTCGCGGCGCGGCGCGGCGTTCGAGCCCAGCCGCTGCACACCGCCCTTGTAGCCGAGCCAGTTGCCGTCAGTCGCGTCGAGCGCTTCGCCGCACGCGCGGCAGAAGTTGCCGAACGCGCGGTTGACCTCCCGGCAGCGCGCGCACGCCTTCACGATCCTGCGGCAGCCCGGGCACACGGTCGCGTCGTGCGGCAGTTCGCGCGGGCAGTTCCGTTCGGGATAAGGACAGTTCACGTCGACTCCTCTCATGCGATGCGGTTGACGACCACTTCCGGCTGCCGGACCACTTGCGTGCCGCCTTCGATGAAGCCGTTGCGGACGACGCCGACGATCACGCCGTCGGAGAATCGCGCGTCGTTCCTGGTCGAGCGGCCGATGTGCCGCGTACTGTCGAACGGCGTCTCGCCCAGCCTCACGTCGATCGGCTCGACGGCAGCGAGCCGGAGAACCTGCTTGACGATGAAGACCCCTTCTTCCAGCGGCTTCTCGCCCTTCTCGATCTGCAGTTGCTGGTACCGCTGCAGGTAGAGGTCGGCGAAGGTGAGGAAGGTATCGACCACCCAGTTTTTCAGGCGGAAATTGAGACGGTCGCTGACGAAGCTGGACTGGCTGGACATGGCCAGCAACTGCGCGAACTCGCGCGTGCGCGCCAGCTCCTGCGCGTCGTTTGGCAGGCGCGGAATCTCGCCGCTGACGATCTTCGGGATCAGCGAGATTTTGGCGACGAGGTTGTGGTAGTCGCGCGCCGGCGCCAAGACGGACTCGAACGTCGGCTTGAGATCGTCGGGCACGAGCTTCGGCAGTTGCGTGAGCAGCGCGTCGGCGATCTCTTTCCAGCACTCGTCCTTGGCCGCGTTTTCCAACGCCGCGCAAAGCTGCTCGTTCTGGCGGAAGTTCTTCCACGACTCGCGAAGCGTCTCGCGCTCGAGCGCCACGAGATCGGCCCCGGGCCCCGCCGCGGCCTGCCCATTGTGACTGCCATCGCGCCGCGCTAGCTCATCGCCCAGCTCGCGGAGCGCGGCGGCGACGCCGTCGAGATGCGCGGGCGCGAGGATCGAGCCGACGGGCAACCGCTCGCCCCACGTTTGCAGCTCGCCCGCGAATGCCTCCTGCACCGTATCGAGGCGATCCAGCTTGATCTGCATGGCACCGAGCGCGGATTTGAGGTCGGCCGAAGCAACTGCGAGGTCGCGCCCGCGGCGGTCCGCCTGCTGCACGAACGCCCGCGCGCGGCGGATCAGGATCAGCGTGGCCACGATCACCGCGGCGGTGAGGCACACCGCTGCGAACAACCACGCCGCATTGGCAAGAGAAAGTCTCACCATCATCTGCTCACCTCTCGGCCGGTCGGCAAAAGCGGAAACTCATGGGTGAAGCGCGAGCGCGCGGCGGCGCCGCGTACGTGAACGGTGCCGTCGAGTCTCCGTCCGCTGCGGCTGCGGCGCAGATGCACCGAGACGTGCAGCGCGTCGCGGCAGTCGCGCGCGGCACCGCGGTCGAGGCGCAGCGCGCAGAGCGTCGCGTTGCCCTCGGGTGCGCGATCGGCGCCCCAAAGAAAATGGAGGAGAAACGGCGCGTTGGAGTCGCTGGCGCCGCAGAGCGGCAGCGTCACGCCCAGATGGCAGTTCTCGCCGGCCGCCGGCAACTGCTCGCCGGAAAGGATCTCTACGGTCCTGCCGCGCAGCGTGTTCACTCGGAGGCCGCCGCTCGCGCGGATGACGATGCGCCGCGAGGCGCCGCCGCGCAGCCAGAGCGCCGCCGCGGCGGCGCCGCGCGCCAACCTGTCGAGCACCGGCACGTCGGACGCCGGCGCGCACTCGTCGACTCCACCGGCCTCGAAAAGAAGACGCCGGACCGCGTCCAGCGCGCAAATCTCACCGACGGCGATCGACGGGATGTTTTCGCCCATCTCGGCCAACGCCCGGCGGAGCCGCGGGGCGAGCTCGGCACGTTGCTGTTCGCGCCGGGCGTCGTCGAGAAGACCTTGCAGCTCGCGTTTGCTCCAGCTCAACCCGCGCAGCGTGTTCGATGCGGTCGTCGTCAGGAGTTGCTCGTCTCCTTCCCGCTCCAGCGCCACGCGATGCAGATACAGGCCGTGATCGGAGGCGTCCCACACCAGGCATCCGGCGGCCGGCGTGTCGATGAGGGCCATGGCCGCAGCGATCTCGCGCGGGAGGAGGGTCAGCCGGCGGAAGCCGCGGCGGCGAAAAATCTTATGCAGCGCGGCGCGCGCCAAGCGGCCGACATTGACGGGGATGATGACGACGGCGTCCACGTCGCCGGGGGCGAGCTTGCGCGCGGCGGCGAACGAGAAGATCGGATCGAGCAGCGCGTCGAGCAGCGCCACGCCGACGGCGGACAAAGCCGGCTGCACCGCCGGATCGGTGAGCGCCGCGGCGGAGGACAGCAACGCCAGCGGTGAAGCGAGCTGCAACGCGCCGGCGCCGAGATCGTCCTCCCACGGGTGACGCAAGCCGATGCGGCGCGCGCGCTGGAAGAACTGGTGCGGCTGCGCCTTGGCCAGCCCTTCCAGCGCCTCGTCCCACGCGAAATCGGGGCGCTCGGTGACGCGGCGGTCGAAGACGATGGCCGACGGGATGTGTCGCGTGGACGTCTGGCGGATCTCGCGGCTGCACGGCACGACCGCGCCGTCGGCGGTGACGATCAGGGCGGAGAGGAGGCTGCTGCCGCAGTCGATGATCAATTGCGCGCGCATGGTCATCCCATCCAGCTCTCGTCCTCGTGCAGGCAGGCGCGCTCGATCGTCACCGGCTTTCCGTCGGCGAAGACGTTGAGCGTCCGGTTGGCACCGATCACGAACGAGACGATGCATCCCGGCTGGCCGTCGTCCATCGTGTCGATCGAGATCTGGCCGAGCAGAGTGATGTGCGGGTTCCCGTGGATCTTCTTGCTGGCGCCGGTGTTTTGGTAGAACTTCAGCGTCAACTGCCCGCTCGGCGGGATCATCTCCGGCGGGTATTCCTTCGTCTTCTCGATGGGATAGCTCGAGCCGCGAGGGATGACTTCGTCGAGCTCCGGCTCCAGCGGATCGATGAACGTTTCCACGCCGTAGCTGTGCGGCAGGCGACGCCCTTCGCTGAGGAAGTGGATCCGGGCGTCGGGGCGGACCAGCGCGTTGCGCATCGATCCGTAGAGCGCCGCCCCTTTGGCCACGCAGACCTTGAGATGTTCTTCCTCCAGCAGGTCGCGGTCGTCGCCGAGCTTCGGAAAGATCCGGCGCACCTGCTTTCTGATCTGCGGAAGGAGGCTCTGCCGTCCGGTATGCAGGATGTAGTCGACGTCGTCCCCATCGATGCCGGCCAAGGCGAGCGAGGCGGTGATCAGATCGGCGCACTTGGCCAGCACCGGCTGCAGCAGATCGTCGATCTTGTCGGCCTGCAGCGGCTCGAGCTTCACGCCCTTCGGCGCCGTGACCAGCGCATCGCCCGCGACGCGCACGATCAGCTTGGGGAGGATCTCGATGGTGGTTTGCTTGCGCTCGGCGATGCGGATCTTGGCTGCTTCGGCCAGATCCTTCCAATCTGCGCGGATGCGCAGGAGCTCGCGCCAGACGTCGGGGCTCCACCCCTCGCGGTCGGCGCGCGCCTCGAGGTCTTTGAAGTCGCAGGTAACGAGCGTCGTGTCGAAGTCGACATTCGAGACTCTCTCTTTGCAGCGGCGGAGGAGCTCTTTCATCAGGATCAGGTCGATGGTGTCGCCGCCGATGGCGTTGTCGCCCATGTTGGCGAGGATGCGCAGCCCTGTCCCGCCGCCCTTCACGCGCGTCACGCTGGCCACCGACACGTCGAGCGTGCCGCCGCCGTAGTCGAAGACGAGGAGCGTGAGGCCCTTCTCGCGCTCGATGACCTGAGCGATGTCGGACTTACTGCGCGTCCGGCGGAGGTGATCGATGTAGTAGAGGACCGCCGCGGAAGGCTCGTCGAGGATGATGCCGGCGTTGATGGCTTCTCCGATCAGCTCCGCCGTGGCCTTCGCGGCGCGCTGGACGTTCCCGTCCTCGGTGTCCAGGCCGGCCCACTCGCAGGCCTCGAGGACGTCGCGGATCTGCAGGTCGTAAAAGTTCGCCGGGACGGTGATGATCGCCTTCCGGATGTCGTAGATGCGCCCGGAGTCGTCGCTGATCTTCTGCTCCGCGAGCTGGACCAGGCGGGCGATGATCAGTGCGGCGATCTGGCCGGCCGAGAAGGAACGGTCGAAAAACTTCCGGCCGGTCTCGTAGCCCATCACCCGCTTGATGGAACGGACGGTGCGATCGGGAGCGAGGCTCGCCTCGTTCCGCGCGGCCTGTCCGATCTTGTACGTCTCGGCATCGTCGAACACCAGCACGCTCGGGATGAGGTGCTTGCCCGAGGACTCGTCCTGCACCAGCTCGATGGCGTGGCGGTTCTGGTTCCACACGGCGACCACGGAGTTGGTGGTGCCAAAGTCGATGCCGATGTAGTCGCCGTACGTCTTCGGCTGAACGATCTCGATCTCCACCGCAACGGTGAGCGGCTCCTGCCCGTGCGGCCGGATGGTCACCATTCCACGATGCTTGCCGGCGGCAAGTCCTTTCGCGTTACAGACGACCTTCAGATCGGCCGATCGGGCGAACGTCGTCGGATCCTTGGGGCGTTCCGCCGACGACGCGGCACAGAGCAGCGTGAAGCTGCTGGCGCGGCTGATGACGCTGATCCACGGCTGGTCGGCTTCGACCGCGGTGATCTCGATGTCGGTAGTGCCGTTGTTTTCGATGCGCAACGCCGCGGGATAGACACGCTTGGTGACCGCCTGCTGGATGCGAATGGCCGCCGGCTTCACCTCCAGGAGATAGCGGAAGGTGCGCGCCCGCGCCGGCACGACGACCATCTCTGGGTAGTTGTCGAACTCGATGCGCACGCCGAACGCGCCGCCCCCTTCCGCCGGCGGCTCCTCGGCGCCGCTTCGCCAGACGACCGGGATCGTCACCTTCCCACTCGGCGCGACGATCTGACCGGCGAAGTCGCCGGCCACGCTCAGCGATCGCGATCCCTCGCCGCGAACCTGTCGGATGCGGAGCGGAATGCCGCCGGTATTCGCAAGCACGAGCTGCCGCTCGACGGCCGTCCCGGCGGCCACGTTGCCGAAATCGAGGACGGGCTGAAGGACGCTCGGCCTCGGCCCGGAGCGGACGGTCACGGACAGCGTTCGCTGCTTCGCCGCGTCGTCGTTGACGACGCAGACGTATTGAATGGTGCGCTCGCGCAATGCCGGGGGCAACTGCGCGGCGTCGACCGTCACGCGCACACGGGCCTCGCCTTGCGCGGGGATCTCCACGATGCCGGAGGGCTCGAAGGTCACGGCCGGAAAGAGCGCGCCGTCACGCTGCGTGATCGAGACGCGCATCTGCCGCGCGCTCTCGTTTCGCAGCACGAGCTCCTTTGCCGCGGCGAGCGTGGAGATCAGGATGAGCGATTCCGGTGCGATCTCCAGCGGCAGTGTCGAGCGTCCGCAGAAGCTGCAGAAGTCGTCATCGCTCCCCACCTCCCATTGCCGGCAGTAGCGGCACTCCGTTCCGGCAGCAGCCGGCGCGGGACGCGGCGTCTTGCTGGAGGCGGCGGTGTGCGGCAGGTTCGTCATGGCCGTTCCCTACGAGATCATCCGCACGTACAGGACGACGAGCAGGGTGAAGGCGAGCAGCGCGAAGAGCGCCACCATCGCCGCCGGTGCCGGCACACCCTTCCGCCCGCGAGCGGACGGCATCACTTGCACCGGCACGGCGGCGTGAAGGGGAGCGCCGCCCTCCACGGCGAAGGTGAGCGGCAGGGAATGCGCGCCAGGCGCAAGCCGCGCCGGAATGATCCGCAGCGAGATCGAGGCGACACCCGGCCGACCGGCGCTGGCAGCGGGGACGGAGACGCGCTCGAGCATGCGCACCGAGGGCGGCAGGTCGATCGCCGTGATGCGTGCCGCCGCGCGGCCCCAATTTTCGAGGCGAACGTCGGAGCGGATCGGTTGCGGCGTCTCGATGCGCACGGCTCCTGCGAACGCGCGCAGAAACGGGCCCGCCGGCTCGAGACGGACGGCGAAGCGGATCTCGGCCTCGCGCAGCGTCGGGCGCGGGTCGTTCGTCTCCAGCCGCAGCGTGCCTTCGTGCGCGCCGACCAGCTCCGTTGTCTGCTGCGGCCGGATGGAGACCGTGAACGGCGCCGCGCGCTCGAAGAAGCGTCCCGGCGCCGGCCCGATGCGACGATGTCCGTCGACGTGAAACGTGAGCCACGCGGGCAGATCGGAGAACGCAACAGTCAGCGGAACCGAGGTCCGGTTGCCGATCGACAGCTCGTACGACGCGCTCGCCGGAGCGAGCGGATCGACCACGCCGAAGTCGAGCCCGCGCGGCTGCGGCGAGCCGTGAAAATCGAACATGCCGAGCGGGTGCGTTCGGCGCGCGATCATGCGCACGAGCAGCTCCACGCGCTGCTCGCCACCCGCCGCGTCGCGGACGGCGATGCGCAGTGCGCCGGAGAACTGCGTCGTCTCGAGCGCGTCGTGCGTCGCGGTGAGCTCGAGCGTTACCGCGTCCGCCCATCGCGCCGCGAGCCACGGCGGCAGGTCGATGACCGTCATCGCCAATGGTTCCGGTTGCCCGGCGAAGCGCACGACCTGCTGCTCCGTTCCCGGCGACTCGACCGTGCCGAAATCGACCGCGCAGCCGTCGCCGGTGCTTCGCAACGCCGCGCCGCCGGTCACCACGAGGTGCGACAGCGGCGCGGCATCGAGCCAGAGGCGCGACGGCAGGCTCAAGGCGCCGACGAAGTGACGCTCGAGCGCGCGGATCGATTCGGCGGAGACGTTCATCGCGCGGCGACCGCGACCTTTCCGCTGGCCTGACCGGCCGAGGCGACGACGTAGACGGCGCCGGTGCCGATGGTCATCGGGAAGCGCCCTTTCGGATCCTCGATCAGCGCCTCGACGCTGTACGTCCCCTGCGGAGTTTTCTCCGGCAGCGTGACGTCCATCGTCGATTCGACGATGGCGCCGCCGCGCGGGACGGTGAATTCGTTCGGCCCCGCGCCCATGATGTAGTCATCGCCGTACTTGAGGCCGCGGAACATCTTCACCGCGAGCTCTTCATTCGGATCGGGACCGATGATCGTGTAGCGGACGTAGAGCTTCGCCATCTGCCCCGGCTTCGGCTTGGCCGGGTTGAACCCGACTTCCTCAATCCTGGCGACGTAACCCTGCGTCACGTCGTACTTCGCCTCGCGCACAGCGAGGTCGCGGCCCGCGTAGATCTGGTCCTGCCGCTTGCCGACAGTGAAGCCCACCACCGCGCCGAGGAGCGCGCCGGCGGCGGCGCCTTTCAGGACGTCTTCACCGGTGAGCCGCGCGGTGACAGCGCCCAAGAACGCGCCGGCGACGGCACCGACAATCGCGTTCCCCCGGGGCCGACTCTGCGTGCTCAGCCATTCTTTGATGTTTGTCGGCTTGGCCTGCGCGTTCTTGGGCGGCGCGGTCGTCGCGCAGGCAGTGGTCAACAGCGTAACGATCAACAGCAATGCAATGCCCTGCTTCATGACGCTCCTCGGACGATCAATTCCTCGGCGGCGACGAGGGTTTCCGGATCGTGTTCTTGGTGTCACTCATACGCGTGTCTTTGAGGACCTCGGTCAGACGTCGTCGCGCTTCCTGCAGGAGCTCGCGCGCGCTGTTGACGGTGGCCTGCGGCGCCTGCGACTCCGCGATCAGCGCGTTGGCCAGCGTGATTGCCTCGGGGTAGTGAGTGGTTGCGATCTGCTGCTGGATGTCCGTCAGCTTCCGCTGCCACATCGCCTCTTCCATCTCGCGCGTCTTTGCGGCGAGGCGCGCCTCGCCGAGTCGATTGGAGACGCCCCGGAGTTCATCGGCCTCTTGCGAAAGGTCGCTCGGATGGAGCCGTACGTTGTCGGAGACCGCATCGAGCTCCGCCTGCACGGCGTCGAACTTCTCGGTCGCCAGCGCGGCTTCAGCGCGCTCGAAGGCCTGGGCGGAGTCGGCGCGGAGCCGCGCGATCTCGCGGCGTTGCGCCTCCCCGTCGTCGCTCGGCGCGGCGGGCCGGGGCTGCTCGCGGAAGGGATACACCTTCTCCTGCTGTACCGGCGCAACCGGTTGGGGCGCCGGTACGGGCGCCGGCAGGGGTTCGGGAGAGCGCACGAAAACCGTCTCAGTCCGCACCACGGGTTTGCCAGGCGGCGGCGGTTGCTTCCGAGGAAGCGCAAGCAATCCTGCGATGGCGAGTAGCACCATCGTCATAGACACGATCCACGCGATCGGGGCACGCGCTCCGTCTGCATCGGGCGGCGGCGATGACAGTTCGACGAGCGCCGGCTCCGGTTGCTGCGGCACCGTCGGGATGTCCTGCTGCGGATCGGGGAGCGCGGGGAGCAGACCGCTCGCTCCCTCCCGGAGCGCCGTGCGAAATTCGGCAATGCTCTGGAATCGCCGCGCCGGGTCGCGCCGCATTGCGATGGCCACCGCATCGCACACGCCCGCAGGCAGCTCGGGGACGAGCCTCTTCAAATCCGGCGGCGGCAGGAGGCGCTCCTGCATCGCCGCCAGCCAGCCTTTTTCCAGAAAGGGGCGGCGGCCGGCCACCATCTCGAAAAGGACGATGGCGGCGCTGTAGATGTCGGTGCGGTGATCGATCTTCGACGATTGCTCGAACTGCTCGGGTGACATGTACGGCGGCGTGCCCAGGATCGTTGTCGTCTGGCGCGGGATGTCGGCCATCAAAGCGATGCCGAAGTCCATCAACTTCACGTGCTCGCCACTGACCATCACGTTCGCCGGCTTGATGTCGCGATGAATGACGCCGTGACCGTGAACAAACTGCAGCGCGGTGAGGATCTGGTCGAAGATGAGCATCGCTTCCGGCAGTGGCATGGCCTGCTGCGCCGCGCCGGCGAGTAACTGTTCGAGAGTCACGCCGTCGACGTATTCCATGGCGATGAACAGATCGGAGTCCGCTTCGACCAGGCCGTAAACCGTGACGATGTTGTCGTGCTGCAGCCGCGCCTGCGCCTGTGCTTCACGCTGCAGGCGCCCGCGCATGTCGGAGCTGGCCGCCTTTTCGGGGAGAAACGTCTTCAGGACGACGTGGCGGTTCAGGCGTTCGTCGAACGCCTTGAAGACCATCCCCATCCCTCCCTCATTGAACCTTCGCTCAACCCGATATGGACCGATCTGGGCTCTCAATGGCTCGCGCTCTCACGACGAAGGACACGAGAGCGGAGAAGTTGTTTCGACACGAACGCCGCGATCACCACAGCGGCGACCAGCGTGGCGAGCGCGGCCCAGCTGCCCATCACCGTCCAGCGGCGCACGAATGCCACCGCGTCGGGTGCCATCCGGACGTTGTATGCCGGCAGCACCCGCGACCGGTCGACCGCCAACTGCAGGCGGTACGCGCCCGTGCGTTCGGCACCGCGCAGCACGCCGGAGAACGCGCCGCCGCCGAGGTAGCGGAGATCGAGCGCGGCCGCGGCGCGCGCGTTCTCGTGCAGCAACAACGGCTGGAAGAGCGCATCCGGCGCGGCGCGCGCGAACGCGGCGATCTCAATCGGGTGCCGGTCGCTGCCGACGCACTTCACCCGCGTGAGAACGCCCGGCATCCACTGCTGACCAGCCGCGGTCACGCGGCAGTCCACACGCGTCGCCGGGGCAACCGAAAAGCCCGACCAGCGGTCGCGGAAGACGTCGATCCGGTTCCCGTCCGCATCGAGACTGGTCACGCGCACGGTGGTCCAGTAACGGCCGGCGAATGCGCAGTCGCTTTCGCGCACCGCGGCGAAGACTGTGCCCGCGAGCTCCGGCCGTCGTTCCATCGGCACCGACTCGGTGGTGCCGTCGGGCCTGGTCAGCGCGAGCTCCAGCGAGAGCTTGTAATTCGGCAGCTCCTCGAGGCCGCGGCCGTTCACGTCGACGACGCTGTAGGCCACGCGCACGGGGTCGTGCTGCCGCACGGCGTCGGCGATGGCCGGGCGGACCAGCACTCCCTTCGGAAAAAACTGCTGGGAAAGGATTCTCACTCGCGCGTCGGCGGCCGACTTGCGGATGGTCCACGCTCCCGCCACCGGTCGATGCACGACGAGCGTCGACAGCACGTCGCCCATACCGACGCTCTCCACGCCGTCACCGCCGCCTTTCAGCGGGCGCGCCGCGCCGGACGGAAAGATCTCAACCGTCGCCGACGCGGAGGAGTGAAAGATGTCGAGCACGAGAACATCCAGATACGGCGGTACGACCAGCAGTTCGACGCGTTCGTTCGTCTTGCTCGGCAAGCTTTCGGAGCTCGAAGTTCCGACCAGCCGCGTGATGGTGCGATGCGCCTCCGCGAGCAGCGACGCGCGATCGCCCCCGGCGATACGCACCCGGTCGAACGAGAGCGCGCGCCAGAGCGCCGCATAGCGCGGAACGGCCGGCGATGCCAGCAGCAGCACGTCGACGGTCGGATCGCCGCCGCGAAAACGCGTCGTGGCGAAACGCTGCAGCTCGCGCCGGTTGACCTCCATGTCCGCCCCGCGCACGAACGGCACGCCATCGGTCAACACGACGATTGCCCGCCGCCGCGCCGGGTCGGCCGGCAGCGCGCGCAGGAGTCGTTCGGCCGCGGTCAGCGCGGCGAGGACGTCGGTATCGCCAAGGCCACCGGTCGGCAGCGTGTCGACGGTGCGGTGCAGCCGAGGCAGATCGTCGGATTCGACTGCCGTCAGCGGCATGTCGGTCGAGACGGTCGATCCGAATCCGATCACGCCGATGCGGTGATGGAGCCGGAGCGCCCGGCCGTTGCGCGCCACGATGTCGAGCGCCAGGTGCAGCAGAAGCGCAGCGGCCGGGCGGTCGGGCATGCTCTCCGAACGATCGACGATCAGGAGCAAGTCCAGCCCCTGCCCGGGCGGCGCCGATTGCGCGGCGGCCGGCACGGCGGCGCACCACGCCATTCCCAATGCGACGATCAATGATCGCGTGCTCACGCCCTCACCGACACCGACCAGAGCATCTGGTTCGAACGGCGGGGCGCGGATGGTGTCTATTCCGTCGATGCTCCCCGCCGCTCGGTCGGCGAAGGGGCTCGGCGGTGACGAAAGGAAACGTGCAGTGCGCTCGAAACGACTCTGCTCCCTGATCCTCGCTGGCGGCATGGCCGTCACCGGATGCGAAAACGCGCAACAGAAAGCGCGGTACGTCAAGGAGCCGCTGGAAACGGTCGACGCATCCAGTCTCGCCTCCGTCAACATCGCCGTCCGCGAGGCGCGCACGCGCCTGCTCACCGTGCGCAACCGCGAGCTCCGCGCCGAGCTATCGAAGGATCTCGACGGTGAATACGAGCGCATGACCGCGCAGATCCGCGAGTCGGAGCGGCGGGAAAAGGAGCGTGCCGAGGCGGAAGCGGAGACGCGCCGGCAGCAGCTCGAGCTGGAGGAGCGCCGTGAGGCGCTGCGGCTGCAGAAAGTGCGCGAGTCGGAGCAGGCCGAGACCCGCCTGGCAGAAGAAACCCGCGCGGCCGACACTGATCCCGCCCGCCACGGCGAGGAGCAGCCGTTGCGGCAGCGCAACCGGAAGGCGGTCAAGGACCTCCAGGTCGACACGCGGCCGTCGCTCCTTGGCGATGGCACGCAAGTGCTGGTGCTCCGAAACAGTGGGCACGACTCTGCCGACTTTGACCTGACCTGCTACACGCTCGACGATGCCGCGAAGAAGACGTTCATGGTCAACATTCCGCCGCGCAGCGAGAAACATATCGGCTTCGTCCAGGGGTGGCTAGGCAACTTCAAGTCCGGCGAGCGGTGCGAGGCGTCCGCCGACGGCGAGCTGCTGTGGAACCACGCGATCCCGTGATCAATGCGCCGGCGCGGCACTCCACCTCGCGGTCGGATTGCCGGTCAGCGTGAACGCGGCCCAATGCTTCGGATCGGCATATGCGCCGGAGCGGCGGACGGCCAGCTGCGCGGCCCGCAGCGCGTCAGCAGGCGCGTCGCCGCCGGCAAGGCGGCGGTAGAACTCGTCCATGAGGCGAGCCGAGCTCGCATCGTCGATGTTCCAAAGAGTCGAGATCACGCCGGGCGTGCCCGCGTAGAGCAGCGCCCGCGTCAGGCCGACGATCTCGTCCCCGCCGCTGCGCTCCCCCACCGCCGTCTCGCAAGCGGACAGCACCACGAGGTTGACGCCTGAGAGATCGAGCGTGGAGAGGATCTCGTGCACTTCGAGGTTTCCGTCCTGGCCGTCGCCGGGAGCGAGGGCGATGCGGCTGAAGAGTGGATTGACTGGATCGTAGATGGCGTGGGCGGCGATGTGCACCAGATCGACCCTCCCGCGGAGGCTGTAGAGAAGACTCTCGCGAGCCTCCGCGCCGAGGACCACCGCGCCGCCCAGGTGTTGCGCGACGGTCACCGCCTCTTGCCGCGCTCCGCGCAGCGAGCCCGCCGCAGGAAGCGCGCTATTCGGATTGCCAAGGATGAGCGCCGCGCCTTTGAGGGGCGTCTCTTTGGAGCGGAGGAAGCGCAACGCGCTCGCGCTGGGGATGTGCGACAGCGTGTAGTCCTCGATGAGATAGTGCTGGGTCGTCGCATCGCGAAGCGCTGCAAATGGAACGTAATGCAGCACGTTGTGCGGCACGAGGATGAGGCGTTTGTTGCGGATGTGCTCGCGCAACGGCCCGATCAGCGCCGCGTAGGCCTCGTCCGCGGTGGCGGCATCGGCGCAAGGCCGCGACGTCGGCTCCGCGCCGCGGATCTCCCGGCGCGGCGCGAACCGTGACGCCCAGCAGACGATGCGGCTCAGGCCGGCGGTGTCGACCGGCAACAGAACGTGGTGGAGCTCTGCCTTGTCGACCACCCACGCGTGGACACCGTGCGGCGAGACGAAATAGCTGATCAGCGTCGTTTGCGGAGGAAGGTCACCGCGGATCTCGTCCAGCGTCAGCGGCTCGACCGTGGTCAGCGCCGAGTATTCGGGATTGGAGACTTTGATGCGATTGAGCAGCGACTTGTAGCGCCGCCGCGCAAACTCGAGATCGGAACGGATGCGGATGGCATCCGCGCGGCGTGCCTGATTCGCTGCTTGCTCCCATCCGGCGATCTGCGTTCGGAGAATTTCCGCCTCGCTGACGAGAGCCGCGTCGCCGCCGCGCTCCGCCTTGAGACGGTGATTGCCGATGGTCTGCAGGAATGCGCGGGCGCGGGCGCGTTCGGAACACTGGAATGCCTCGGCTACGTGGCCTTGCTGGACGAGCATCTCCAGGAGGACTTCGAAGTACACCCGGCGGTAGCCGCCGAGGAAGCCGGCGAGAAGTTCCTCCACTTTCACATCCGACACGACGGAGTCGAGGACCTTCGCCGACCGCTCGAAATGGTCGATGGCTTCGCGCGGCTTGCCCTCTCTCCAGTACGTCGCGCCGATGAGCGCGAGGATTCCGGCACGGTGCTCACGGTTCGGATTGATCGGCAGCGCTTCCTGCAACAACGCGCGGCTGGCCGCGATGTCGCCGCTCGACGCCCGGAACACCGCTTTGTTCACCAGCGTCATGCTGCGAGTCAGCGGCGAAGCGGTCGGCGGGATGTCTCCCGGTTCTGCTTTCGAGGCCATGGCCATCCACAGCGGCAGGGGCGTGTCACCGTCGAAGGCCAGGCTTCTCGTTTCCGTCAACGAAGACCAGGCAGCGAGCGTCTTGAACAACTCCGGAGAAGTCGGGTGGCCCGGCCCTGTTTTCTTGAGCTCGACGACGACGTCCACGAACGCGGCGGCCATTTTGAATTTACTCTTCCTGGCCAGAGCGCGCGCTTTCTCCAGCGCCACGTCGACGTTCCCGCGGTCTTCGAGCATCAAATAGACCTCGGCCAGCATGATCCAGGTCGGCGCCTCGACGTAGGGCTCGTCCAGCTTCTGATAAACCTCGAGCGATTTCTGAAGCTGCGACGCGGCGGTCCCGTATGCCCCCTCGAAGAAGCTCATCGTGCCGAGTTGCGTCAGGATCGACGCGCGCTCGGATTCGTCGTTGTACTTCGCGGCGATCCTGAGCGCATCGTCCGCGGCGGTGTGAGCGTCGCTGAAGCGTCCGGCGCGCCACAGGAGCTCCGCGCGGCCGGCCAGGACGGACGCCTCACGCTTGGGGCTCGCCGAGCTCCGCACGATCTTCAACGCGCGATCGTTCAACGCCAGCGCCTGGTCGACGCGTCCGCTGAGGATGGCCATGTCGGCGAGGTTTCCGACGATGTCCAACTCGACCCACGGATTCGGAACCGGCAGGAGATTCGCCACGAACTTCGAGGCGTCCAACGCTCGCGCGTAGCTCTTCTCCGCGTCCTCGAACCTCCACTGCCGCCGGCGCAGATCGCCGATGTGCTTGGCGATGGAGGAATCGAAGAAGCCGCCGAACAGCGCGCCCAGCTCGTCGGCCTTGGCGAGCTGCTCGTCGGCCTTTTCCAGCTCGCCCTTTTCGATCAGTGCCGCTCCGTACGAGTCTCGCGAGATCACTTCCGCGAACCGAAGGAAGATCGGCCTGAAGAGCTCCGGGTTCTGGGTCATCGGCCCCAACGCTCCAACCGGTGCCCCGAAGACGGCGCCGACCGCCATCATCGACTCGAGGGAGAGGTGCGCGTTCGGGCCGCCGGTCTCCATCAGAATGGCGATGGCGCGCTCGTTCGCAGCCAGCGCCGCGTCCTCCGAGCCTTCCCTCCTTTCCAGTTCGGCCAAGGTCCACAGCGACAGCCATGCGCCGAACTGGTCGTCCAACGCGGTGAACTTCGCCGTGCTCTGTTCAAGGTTCGTCCGCGCATCGGCGGGCTTGTGCATCGCGACGTCTGCGAGGCCGAAGAGCAGGTCGCACACCGCCTCGCCTGCTTTGTTGCCGGCGGCCACATACGCCTGCCGCGCCTTTTCGGTCTCGATGCGCGCTTCCGCGGTATTGCCACCGAGGAGCAGCCGGCCGATGCCGGGCAATGGATCCTCGGCCGCGAGAACGCGTTGCGGCATGACGACCACGATGAACAGGAAGGCGACGACGCCCGGCCACCGCAGACTCATGGCATCGCCTTTCGGTCCGGATGCGTCGCCTGCGGCGGCACTGATTGAAAGGTCAACTTCTCGATCGACCAGTTCGCCGGCGTCGGCAGCGGCGATCGCGTCATCCCGCCGAACCGCAGCAGCGTCTGAAGCGGCGACGTGCCGCTGCGCTCGTGTACGGCGCGCACGCCATCCCACTCCAGCGACCATGGATCGGGCAGCGCGTCGTCGGTAGTCAGCAAAAAGTACGTGTCGGCGCCGTACGGCGGCTTCACCCTGAATGAGACACGCTCGCCGAGCGTAATTTCATCGGGCAGATGGACAGCCTGCGCTTCGCCGGGATCGAACGGGACGCGATTCTCCACGGAGCCGCCCAGCGGGAAGAGAAGAACGCTGTTTCCGGAGCTGTCGACGACGAAGACATACGCGTACCGCCGCTGAATCTCGCCCGCCGGCCGCCCATTGCGCGCGCGCAGCACGAGGCCGTAGTGGTTCTGCCCTACGAGCACCTCGCTCGTCACCAGCGATCCGTCATCGGCGCGGACAGCCAGGTCGTAGGGCGGCGCACCCTCGGGTGGCGACTCGAGGTGCTGCCAGCCGAAAACCCGCCGCAGACGCATGACGGCGTCGGCGAGCACCAGCGGCGTCTCCGCCGCCTTGAGTGCGCTCCAGCGGCTGCGCGACGGCAACGCGACACGGCCGCGCTCTTCCGGAAAGAGCGCGCGGCGCAGCCAGGCGTACTCGACCCGCCCATCGATGTACCGCCCGGCGAGGATGTAGTCGGCCGCTCGCGGATCGGGGGTCAGCGCAACGCCGTCGTCTTCACCTCTTGCGCCGAGGCCCACGGCATCGGCGAGCGCCGCCGGCGCAGGAAGTTGCACGAACAGCGACGAGCTCGGAGGAATGGCGCGCATCAACTGCATCGCGTCGGCGCCGGCGCGGGAGGCGGCGCGTGCTCCTCGTTCCAGCAATTCCCACCGCCCACCGCGCCACCGGAGGAGATGCGTGGCCGCCGTTTCCGTTGGATCGGCAATCCAGAGAATCTTTCGCCGGCCGGCTTCCCGCCACAGCTCGCGCGCGACGGCACTCCCGTCCATCGGTCCAACCGGCATCCACACCTGGAGGGCGCGGCCGGGCGGGGCGGCCCATCCGACGATATCGAGCAAAGTGCCCGACCCCAGCACCGCCGGAGCGGACCGCCCCGCCTGTGGTGCGATGGCGCGCGCCTCACAGCGCGCGATGCCGCACAATGCCGTCACCTCGAGGCGGACGTCGTTGGCTTCGAGCTCGCTGCCGATGGTGATTCCATCGACCCATCCTCCCTGCAGCATGTACGTGCCGTCCGGATCGACGCTCTCCACCGCGACCGAAGCCTTCCTCCGCGGCCGTTCGCCGGGCGCGCCGAGGAACGGAGTCAGCCGCGCCGTGCTGTCACCCGCGATCACCGGCTCCTGCACCGGCATCTCCACGCGCAGCCGAGCCTGCGCGCGGCGGAAGACGTCGATGGCCGGCTCGCTGGCGGAAGAATCGCGCAGGGCGTTTTCCAGCGCCCATGAGAACGCGCCGTGCGGGTTATCCTCGGAATCGCGCAACTCGTAAGCGAAATCGAAATCCTGCGCCGACGCCAGCACGAGGGCACCGCGGTTTTCCGGCCGCGGCCCGGCGTCGGAGCCGTCCGTCACGTCCCGAAGATCGGGCTTGACGCTGCGCGGGCGCTGCCCGGCATCGAACCCGCGGACGCCGGAGCCGCTGTGGCAACTGTCGAAAACGATGGTCAGCCGCGCCCCGCTGTCGAGAACGGCGTTGAAAAGACGGCGCAGCTCCTTGTCGCGGATGTCAGGGGCGCCAAGGCGTGAGTCGGCGGGGACGATCGACTCGTCCATCCCGTCCGGCTCGTCGGAGCACGAGTTCGCCACCTGCGAGCCATGCCCGGAGTAGTAGAAAAACACGACGTCTCCGCTCCCGGACGGCTGGACGAGTTTCTGGTCGATCGCGTCGAGAATGGCCGCGCGCGTCGCCTGCTGGTCAACGAGCGTGACAATGTCGGCCGGCTCGAAGCCGTAGCGGCGGCTGACGAGCATCTCCCGCAGGATGCCGACATCCGTGACGGCACCCTCGAGGTCTTCCCATTCGCGGTCATCGGAAGGCGAAGGCATCGCCGGGGGCGCCGCGAGGCGCGATGCCGTGTAGTCGTTGATGCCGACCAGGACGGCGCGTTTCTCCGATCCGCGGAGCGGCGGAGCGGCGAGGAGCACGGACAACGCAGCCACCGCCGCGGCGCCAGGATGTATTCTCATCGACATCTCCGTCCATAGACACTTCCTGAAGAGAGAGGTTGATGCAGATCCCGAGAATACTGCTCTGGGGTGCGGCATGCGCGATCACCGTCGCATCGCTTACGGCGCAGCCGACCCGCTCGGCAGAGGTCTTGCCGCCGAACCATCAGGCTGAGACATCCGGATTCGATCGCTCGCAATCGGCGGCCTTGTTCGTCGGCATCCGCCACTTCACGCACGACGAGAATCTGACCGAGGTGCGATACGCGGTCGACGACGCCGTCGATCTCGCCTTCGTCTTCGCGCTCGACCGCAACGTGCATCTGGTCGAGGCAGGACGAGTGGTCCTGGCGTTGTCCGGCGATCCTCAGAAGCCCGAGTCACGGCAGAAGCTCGCGGCGTTGCGCGCCGCCGGAGCGACCATTCGCGGCGCCGGCGAGAGCGACATCCTCGTCTCACTCGAGCGCCAGGCGCGAAGCGCCGGCAGGAAGGGATTCTTGATCGTCGGCATCGCCACGCACGGCTTCAGCGCGGACGGCGTGCACTACCTCCTCGCCGCGAATTCCCTCTTCGAGCACCGCGAGACGTCGATCTCGACCAACAAGCTCCTCGACATTGTCGACCGCTCCGACGCGCAGCGCTCGCTCTTCTTCATCGACGCCTGCCGCAGCCGAATGACCTCCGGAGAGCGGAGCGAAGGGCAAAGCGATCCGCGATCCGCCGCGCCGCTGGTGCAGGCCCTCGGTCAAACCCGCGGTGAAGTCGTTTTCTACGCCGCGGCGGCGGGCCAGTATGCCTATGACGACGACGAGAGAAAGAACGGGGTCTTCACCGCGGCGGTGATCGACGGCCTGCGGTGCGCCGCCACGGCGAACGCGCACGGCCTGGTCACGGTCGAGGCGCTGTCGGACTACGTCGATTCCCGGGTGCTGACCTGGACCCAAAAACATCGCCATGCGCGCAGCGGCAAAGGGATCCAGATCCTTGGCGACGCGAGCTCGAAAGTGATGCCGCTTGCAGCCTGCGCCCGGCCGGCAGCGGCCATGCCGGCGAACGTGCGATCGTCCGAACGCCTCTTCAATGTGTTCGACGCCGCCGGCGTCCGGCTATGGGGCGGCGAGGTCGATGGCACCATCGTTCAGGCGGAGGTGGCGGACCTCGACGGCGACGGCGTGCGCGAGGTGGTGGTCGGCGTCGGCGGCTCCGGCAGTGACACCGGGAAGATCCTCGTCTTCGGCGCCGCCGCGACGCTGCTGTGGTCGCGCAACACGATGGCGCGCGCGCCTTACGGCACCAGCCCCTCCGGCCGGATGGCCGTCACTTCGTTCGCCACCGGCGACCTGTTCCGCGACGGGAAGCGCGAGATCGTCTCCCTCTCCATCGACGCGCAGGGCTGGTATCCCGCGCGCCTCTGCCTCTTCGACGACGCCGGAACGCTTCTCGGCTCATATTGGCATCCCGGGCACCTGCACAAAGTCATCGTCGGCGGCGAGACCGCGAACGGAGAGCCGCGCATTATCGTCGCCGGCGTCAACAACGATCTGCGGCGGGTTCTCCGCGCGGAGGGCTACTTTCCGGCCGTCTTCGTCTTCGATCCGCGCCGCGTCGCCGGTGAGGCGCCGCCGTACGTCGGCGGATCGCAGAACGGAACGCAGCTCTGGTACGGCGTCATCCGTCCGACCGGCCAGTCCATCGTCAGACTGGAACTGGTCGATCGGGATCAGGACGGCACCAATCAAATCTCGGTCTGGATGTCCTCCGCCAACGTTCTCTACCTCGATTTCGCCGGCAACGTCGTCGGCGCCGGCAAAGGCGACGGGGCCAAAGGAGACATCACCTTCGGCCTCGTCAGGAAGAAATGACTCACGGGATCTGCGAGCCCGGACAAAGCGTGATGTCGTAGGGCGACTTCCTCTTTCCGCGCGGACTCATGCTGAGAGCGTCGAGAAGCGGCGAAACCGGCTCATTCGAATGCAACGGGATCCAATCCACCTGCGGGTCGGACGGCTTCATGTCTCCCACCTCGGGGACCGGGCGCTGGCCCGGCGCGGGAGGATTCGTGACGAGGTCGTAGTAGACCTCGAAGTGCTGTCCCCGCTTCGGGACCGGCCGGCTCACGTCGGGCGCCAGATGGACCAACGGCGGGAAGTTGAGTATGGCCATCTCCACCAGATTGTTTTGCGGCGCGAACTTGAACGTGCGCTGCGCGCCGGTCTCGAAATTCGTGTCCACCAGTTCCACGGCGTCGCCCTGAATGCGCACCTCCGCTTCCACCCAGTTCGCCAGCGCCTGCGTGAAGGGGGCATCAGGAGCGCCCGGCGCCGTGTTGAAGCGGATCGGTCTCACCTTCTTGTCCACGGGGATCACGGAGTACGTGATGACGCGCCCGCTGCGCAGCCGCAAACGCGCCGCGATGAGCGACGCGGGCGGATGATCGCCCAGGAGCTCGGGCTTGATCCGTCCGATGCCTGGCGCGATCGCGGAAAGGCGCGGCACCCAACTGAAGTCCTCGCGCTCTTTCGGCGTATGGGGCACGACGTCGGGCGCACCGCTCGCCGTCGATTTGCGCGTCGCGCTGATCTCGAGCTCCGCGGTCGCTCCCGGCAGCGACAGATCCGAGCTCCCGAGCAGCCAAGCGCCGCCGCCACTGACCGCGCGCGCCAGCGAAGCGCCTGCGCGCTCGGCGGTCGGACCGCCAAAAAGAAATTTGCCGATCTTCGGATCGCGTGCCGGGCACGGAGCCGGCTCACATTTGCCGGCGCGGACCAGGAGAATCGGCGTGTGATGCGTCAGCTCGTTGCCGTCCGCGAGCCTCGCGCCGTGTGGCGCGCTGACCACCAACACGGTCAGTTCCTTGCCGTCCTTGCTGGGGACGAAAGCCATCAAACCGCTGAAGAAGATCCGCAAAATGATCTCGTGCACGTTACTTCCTCTCTTTCCTGTTGCCGAATGGGGATGAGGCGAAACCGGTCATTTGGAACGAGCCCCAGAGCGCTGGGGACTTCGACAGCTCCGTGCCTCGCAGCATGTCTTGTTGAGCGAGCTGCAGCGCGACATCGGCGTCGCGGCCCTCGCGATAGTGCTGATGAAAAAACCCGAAGAGCATCCTCGCGGCGTAGTCCGGAATGTCCCAGAGACTGCCGACGACTGCCGGAACGCCGGCGGCGAGAATCGGCCGGACCAGCGGCGCCAACCCTTCCGCTCCGATCGGGACGCCGCCGGCCGTACTGCACGCGGCCATTACGAAGAGCCGGGTCTGGTTCGACTGCAGCCTCGCTAAAAGTTCCTCGGCGATGAGCACGCCCCTGTGCCCGCCGCGCGCCGGCGCGAACAGGAGCAGCGACTCGGACGGCACATCCGGATTGGCCACGGCGTGGCCGGCGAAGTGGACGATGCTGCTCTCCGGCACCATCCGGAAAAAGCTCGGAACCGTGGCCTGTTCGTGCGCCAGCGGAAGCATCTTCGCCACCGGACGATAGATCTGCTCGATATCCTCGATCTCCTCATCGGCGGACACCAGGTCGGGCAGGTCCACCGCGACCTCAAGCGTGCGGTCGAAGGTCGGATTGTCGATCAGCAGCACACTCGGCTTCGCCGGCCGGGCGATCATCGCGTCGCGCTCTCGCGAGAAGGCGTAGAGCGTCGCGCTCGGCGCGACGGCTACCGGATAGTGGTTGACGAGATAGTCCCGCTGCTTTCCGGCGGTGAGCAGCAAAGCGGCGAAGGGGATGCCGTGCGTCGGACCGTCGGGGACGAAAATCACGCGCGGCGCGATCTTTCGTTTGGCCGCGATCTGCGCCACCCGCGCGAGCGGCTGCCGAAAGAGCTCCGCCGAGACCCGCTCCAGCGTCGCCAGGAAGGCCTCGTCGTGCCGGCCCACCGCGGCCTGCGCCAGACTCGAGGTCCATGACGCGATCTGCTCGCTTCCCACCGCGAAGGTGAACGGGGCGAAATCGCCTTGCTCGGGACCGACGACCCACGCGTAGGTCTGTTTCTCGCCGACAAAGTACTCGATGAGGAACGTCGAGGGGCCGAGCTCGCCGCGGATGCCCGGCAGGTCGAGCGGCTCGCTGTTCTTGGTCCAGGTTTGGACGAGGTTGAGCAGCTCGTATCCGCGGAACTGCTCCGAAGCGGCGAACGCCTGCTGCCACCCTCCCTCCGCCATGTACTGTCCGATCAACTGCGCGTATGCGGCGCGCGATCGGGAGAAGAACGGCGATAAGAGCGGTTCGGCGTCGCCTTTCTTCCGCGCGCCGAGCATGATGCGGTCTTCGCGCCGCCACTCGGACACCGCATTCCGCAGGTCTTTCTCCGCCGCGGCGCGCTGGCCCTGCAGCAGGCGCGCCTCGGCGCGCTTGACCAGAAGCGACGCGGTGTAGGTTTGCGGGTAACCCGGCGAGGCAAGCTCGTACGCCTCGGTGAACGCGTTGGCGGCGCCTGCTGGATCTGACCCCACCAGCAGTTGTCCCTGCACGTCGCGCAGGACCGCCATCCGCAACTTGCGATGCTGTTCGTCCCGCGTGTCGTCGGAGACCAGCCGGATCGCTTCGACCAGGTCGTCCGAAGCCCGCGCATCCCCTCGACGGTGGCGAATCGCAGCGCGCCAGCCGAGCGCCATTCCGAGAAGTCCGCGCCACTTCTGAACGTTCCCCGCGTCGGCGTCCGGCACGCCGAGTTGTTCTTGCAGGAGTTGAATCGCCGCGCTCTGGTACCGCAGAGCGACCTCGGGGCAATCGACGGCGAGGGCCGAAAGGGCAATCTCGCCGAGAAGCACGTGCCGTTGGGATAGATCTTTGACACGCGCCTCGTATCGGCGCGCGCGAAACGCTGCGCGCCACGCCATCTCGTAGTTGCCGACCGTTCGAAGGATGCCGACTTTCCTGGCGTAGAGAATTCCGAGACTCTCCTCATCGTCGATCGGCTCGCAGATCCGCTCCGCCGCCTCGTATTCCCAGAGAGAGTCGAGATAGCGGCTCTGCAACAGCAGAAAATGCCCACGCCTGATGTGCAGGAGCGCCAGCAAATGGTGATAGCGCTGCCGCCGAAGGTAGGGCTCGACCCCCTTCAGCAGCCGGATCCCTTCGGCGGGATCCGGCGCCATGGATCGCGCGTGCTGGATCGAGGTCGCGGCGCCCAATGGACTCTGTGCCGCGGCGAACGCCGCCTCCGCGCCCCGATAGTTGCCGGCCGCGTACTGGAGAACGCCCTCCTCGATCGCCGCCAGCGTCCGTTTGGAGGTGGACGCCGACTCGATCTGTTCGACTGCGTCCAGGGCGTGCCGGTCGTGGGTTTGATGCGCCAGTGCTGCGGCCATCATGTGCGCCAGATGCAACTGGCTCGTCGCTTCCGCCTTCAGTCCTTTCGATCGGGCACGTGCCCACTTCGCGAGAACGTCGGCCTGGAGCATCTGGAGCGCGGCGAGCGGATTCGGCGCGATGAGCTTGCTGATTCCCTTGACGTCGTTTGCCAGGGCCAAAGGCGGCAGGCGGCCCGGCTCCCACTGGGTTGCCAACTGCACGTCGCGCCGCAGCGTCAAGCGCGCCAGATGCGTCTTCGCTTCACCCGCCCACCCTCCCACGTCTGCGGACTGCAGGTGGCGCCACGACGCCATCGCCTCGTCGTTGAAACCGAGCGCCTCGAGCGCCAACGCCTGGTTGAACAGCCCCTCGCGCGCGCCGGGCGCGAGCTCGACGGCGTGGTCGGCCGCGGCGAGAGCGCGGACGTAGTCGGCGTACCGCTTCCGTCGCTGCGCGCGCACGATGTACCCGGCCGCCAGATCGCTGGCCGCCGTCGCGGCGCTCGGTTGCCGGCTTTCAGCCAGCGTCTTCAGCGTGGCGATCGCCCCATCGATGCACCGAGCCTGAGCCGCGATGGCCGCGACTGCTCTCGACTGCGTGTTCACGTCTTCGCACACTCGACTGAGACTTGACACCGGCTTTCGCGGAGTGTTGGACTCTCCGCAGCGCAGCTCTCGAACCGGCTGCCGCGCCGACGGGTCCTTCGGCCGGCATTCACGCCACTCCCACTCGCCGCTCAGGCGAGGCTCGACCGTCCGGGGCGCGGGACGCGCGCTCAACGGAGTGACGACCATCAAAAAGACAAGAGAAGTGACAGCGCGGGAGAGCGCGATCCTGATCATTGAGTCTCTGTTGGTAGCAGGCTTTACCGAATGCTGGAGTTACCTCATCATAGACGACGCCCGCCATGCCCAACAACGAGGAAGAGTTCGAGACCCTCTACAAGAGATACTACGATCGCGTCGTTGCCTACATCGCGAGCATCGGCGTATTGCGGGAGGACGCGCGCGAGCTCGCCCAAGAAACATTCATTCGTGTCTATCGCAGCATGGAGCAGGGGCAGTACCGGCATGAAGCCGAATGGGCATTCCTGCAGAAAACGGCGCGAAACCTCACCTTCAACCATTTTCGGGACAAGAGCGCGAAGAAACGGGAAGGCAACCTGGCGCCCGCGAGCGACGAGGAGCTGGGCAACGTGGCCGCCGGTACTCCCTCGCCTGAACGCTCAGCGGTTTTGCACGAGACCCTGCAGCGGGCACTCGCGGCCATCGACAAGCTGTCCGAGAATGATCGCGAGTGCATGCACTGGCACCTCGCCGGGCACAAATATCGGGAGATCGCGCAGGTTCTGAAAATCTCCGATGCGACAGTCAAGTCGCGGATCCACGAAGCGCGCAAGCGTCTCAAAGAACAGGGAATCGAGCTGCCATGGCCGAACAACCAGAGTGGGACACCCTCTACCGACGATTGATCGCCGAGCGCCGGGCGCAGAGCGGCGAGCCGCCGACCGCGGATGAAGTCGAGGCGCTTTTCGCCGGCGATTTGTCCGAGGATGAGGCGGCGCGCGTGCGCGCGCGGCTGGTCGATTACCCGGAGTTGGTGCGCGTGATGACGCAGCAGCCGCCGCCGGAAGACGTCCGCATCCTCACCGATGACGAGCGGCGCGAGGACTGGGCAGCCATTCAAAAGCGGATTGCCCCGCCGATTCCGATTCGGACAAAACCGCGTTATCTCCCCTACGCGGCGGCCGCGGCTGTCGCGCTGGCGGCGCTCTCCGCCGTTTACGTCGCGTCGCGATCGTCGACTGCTCCCAGTAAACCTCCGCTCGTTGCGCGGCACGTCGAACGGCGCGCGCTCCGGCCGGACGCCATCCTGCGCGGCGGCGAATCAGCACCGGCCGTCGCTCTCGCCGCCGCGGACGAATACGTGCTCCAGCTCCTCACGAGCAACGAGGTGCACGACGACAGCTACCGCGTCGAAATCGTCGACATGGAGGCCAACCGCGTCATTTGGACGCGCCCCGGCTTACGGGGCGGACCGAGCGGATCGTTCGAGATCTCCGTATCGGGCGCGGTGCTCCGGCCGGGCGGGCGTTACCAGATCGTCCTCTACAAGGCCTCCCAACGCGTGGCAACGTACACCGTCCGCGTGTGAAGACGGAGCCCACAATTTCCTACAGTCGGTGTCTCCGGAGATCGCATGAAGATCCCGCGAACGCTGCTCGTCGCCATCGTGGCGATGGTTGGCGTTGCCGCGAGCACATTCGTCCACCGCGGCCCGAGCGACGTGCGATCCGTCGCGCCGATCTCAGCGCCCGCCGCCGACGAGCCGTTCGATCGGGAGCAGTCGGCGGCGCTGTTCGTCGGCGTCCGCGGTTTCACGCATCGCATCGATCCTGTCCTGTACGCCGTCGATGACGCCGTCGACCTGGCGTATATGTTCTCGCTGGAGCCGCGCGTCGGCCTCGTCCGGCCTGACCGCGTCGTTCTCGCCTTGTCCGGACGGCCGCACAAGATCGAGTCGAAGGAGCGGCTGCGCTGGCTGAAGGAGCACGGCGCCAGGATCGTCGACGCCGATGCGGCCAACATCGTCGATTCACTGAAAACGCAGGCAGCGCTTGCGGGACGCGGCGGCTTGCTCGTCCTCTCACTGGCAACGCACGGCTTTGCGCGGAACGGCGAGAGCTTCGTTCTGGGAGCGTCGTCGCTCATGGGCGATCCCGAAACGACACTTTCCACCACCAGACTCCTCGACATCATCGCCAGATCCGGCGCGCAGCGATCTCTCGTGTTCATTGACGCCTGCCGCAACAACGCCGAACGCGGCTTTCGCGGCCTGCCGGCAACCTTCTTGAACCGCATGCGAGGTGCCCGGGGACAGGCCATTTTGTACGCGGCAGCGCCGGGCGGCGTGGCGGTTGAAGGCGACGGGAACGGCGTTTTCACCAGCGCCGTGCTCGACGGGCTGCAGTGCAAGGCTTCCGCGCCGCGCGGCATCGTCACCGCGGAGACGCTCAGCCGGTACGTCGACCACACGGTTCGCGAACGGATCCGCAGGGCGGGCAATGTGCCGGCGGATCCGGGGATTCAATCGACGTTCGACCGCACGGCGAAGAACATGCCGCTTGCGCTCTGCTGGGTGCCGCGCTCCTTGCCGGCACAGGCGCGCGTCTCTGGCTCGAAGCTCATCGTATCGACCGAAGATGGCGAACGCCTCTGGGAGCGCGACCTCGGCAGCCCAATCATCGATGCCAAGGTCGCCGATCTCGATGCGCTCGACGGCCGGCCGGAAGTCGTCGCCGCCACCGCGCATGCAATCCGCGCATTGACATACGACAACCGCGTCCTCTGGACCGAGACGGACGAACGTACGCTGCGCGCCTTCACCGTCGGCGATCTTTTTCGCAAGCACAACCAACAAATCGTCGCGCTGTGGAGCGACAGCGGGTCCGCCACGCAACTGAATGTCTACGCGGGCGACGGCCATTCTCTCGCCACGTCGGATTATCCGGGCTACCTGGACCACGTCGCCATCGCCCGCCCAACTTCACACCATGCGCCGAAGATCGTTGCCGCCGGAATGGACGGTTCAGGCGCCGCCGCCGTCGCCCTCTTCAATCCGATGAAGATTGCCACCGGCAAGGCCCTGTGGTCGCGCCGGTTGTCGCCCCGCCGCGAAAGCGTTGCGAGTCTGAGCATCGTCGATCGCGGCCGTTATGGCGTGCGCGACATTGCCGTCGGCACGTCGGGCGGAAAGACGCTCATTCTCGATTTCGACGGGAACGTCCTTTCGCGCCGTTAGGAAAGCGCACCGCCGTTCCACCCCACTCCGGCCATCCGTGTCTATTCGGGCGGAACCTCTTCGGGGAGGACAGATGCGGATCCTTCGCTTCACCGTCATGTTCGACGTTCTGTGCGCGCTCGTTCTCTTTCGGCCGCAGCCGGCCGCGGCGCAGGAGTACTACGGCGTTCCGATCGAAAACGGCGGCGTGGCCTTTCTTCTCGACACGTCCGGCAGCATGGATAACCGCGCGGAAAAGATCGAAGCGGCGGCGCAGTCGCTCCTGCGCGGAGTGGCGGCGGCCATGAAAGGGACCGCTGTGGGGCAATCGAAGATCGGGCAAGCCTTCATCCAGAAGGCCGAGCATGGAACGGCGCCGGTGGTCCCGAAGATGGAATCCGCGCGGAGGCAACTGATGCACGCGTTGGACAGTCTGGCTCCGGGCACGAACTTCACCATCATCACATTCGGCGATCATGCCTCGGAATGGCCGGGCGGCGTACGGCCGGCGAGCCCGTCCAGCACGGCGCTGGCTAGAGAATACGTCGCCGGATTGTCCGCGGTTGGGCCTACGCCGATGGCCGAGGCGCTGCAGCTCGGTTTCCAGTCTCCGAATGTGCGGACCCTCTTCGTGGTCTCCGACGGCAGACCGACGACGAGCGAAGTCCTCGGCGTGGTCCGGGAGCTTCAGGCGTCGCGCGAGGGGCGGCGAATGGTGATCAACACCGTCGGGATCGGCAGAGATCAGGACGGCGCACTTCTCTGCCAGCTCGCTTTGGACAACGAAGGCGTTTATGTCCGCGATGGCGTCGTTGCATGCACGTTTTCTCCCTGTGGTGCCGCCGATCGAATCGTCACCTTCTACCCGCCCGAGTCGAGTCACAAGACGCCGAGAGTCGCGTCGATCTGTTCCTCCGCCGAACATCCGGATTGCACGCCGAAGCTCGTCTACGAAACGATGCTTTCCGAGGCGCGTTACCAGACGCCCACGCGCGAGCGCACGAAGGTGACGAACTGCCTCGACCTCGAAGATCCGGCTCCGGTGACGATCGTCGTCGCTGGAGAGGGGCTCGAGGCCACCGACTACACGCGGCCCGGCAATCCGTTTCATCCGAGGAAGATCACTCGGATCGTGAAACAGCGTGGCAACGAGGTGGTGGTCGAGACGACGCTGGCCGGCAAAGGAACGACGGACGGGTTGCGGGCCGTGGACGATGAACTGATCAAGGCCGTGCGGGCACGGCTGAAACCGCGCCCGCCCGACAAGACCGACTCGACCTGGCAAAGCCTCCCGAAAACAGATTCGTTACCACGGGAGTAGTCGCCGTTGCCGAGCGGCGAGAACAGCGCGACGGTGCGGCTCCGGGCGCGACGGTAAGGGCGGGGCCGGAGCTACGACCCGCCCTTCCACGGGTTCATGACCGCGATCGGCAGTTCCTGAAAGTGGCGTACGTTGCGCGTGGCGATCGACGCCTTGCGCGCGAACGCGATGCCGGCAATTTGCACGTCACGAATCTCGACCGGGCGTCCCGACCGGCGGCGCTCCGCGGCGATTCGGCCGGCTGCATGCGCCGCAGCGGCATCGAAAGGAACCACGCGCCCCTCGAAGTCCTCCTCGATCATTTTCGCGAACGCATCCTCCAGCGCGCGACGACGGCGCCCAGCGGCAAGCAACTCCAGGCCCATACGGATTTCGAACACCGTGATGGATGTCGTCCAGATGGACTCCGCCGGCTGGGCGTCGAGCCATGCCACGGCGACCCGATCGACCTCATGCTGCATGAACGCGGATACGACGTTCGTGTCGAGAAGAATCACTCCTCGAGCTCCGCGGGGCGCGCGGTCTGGCCGCGAAGCTCGGGGATCTCCTCGCGCAACCCGATGCGAGCGAACCGCGCGGTGAGCTTCGAACCTAGCGCACTGCCGGAGACTTCCTCGCCCTTGACCGCATTGCGGAGAATGTCCCGGACCTCTTCTTCCGTGCTCCGGCCATGCCGGCGTGCACGGCGCTGAAGCTTCGCTTTTACTTCATCATCGAGTTGGCGGACGACGAGTTGGGCCATGGGCGGTAAATGATATCACGATATCATCCAAACGTCATGAGGTGAAGCGCGCTGTTCCCGTGTGTCCGTGCGGCGATGCCTCGCGGTATCGTCGCGATGACGCGCGGCATTGCTCCCAGCCCCGTGTGCCCCTGGCGCGATGCGTCGCGGCATTGCCGCCATGACGCGCGGCAGCGCGGCGACCGGTCGCGGCATTGCCGCGATCCGTCGCGGCACCGCGGTGATCCGTCGCGGCACTGCGGCGATGCGTCGCGGCACTGCGCCACGTCCCGTGTGTCCGCGCGGCGATGACGCGCGGCACTGCAACGAGGCGTCGCGGCATTGCCGCGATCCGTCGCGGCAGCGCGAGCGCGTCCCACACCTTTTTCAGCGACCCTTGACATCTCGCCTCGACGGCCCTAAATTACGGCCACAAAGCCAGAAGATCGTAAGATCTTCCGCTTTGGCGGCTGTCGGCGGTACGGACGTGCTGAACAAGCACACCAATTCTCCGTACCGGTGCGGGAGTTGAGCTTGCTCCTCCTGCCGCGGGCACCCGAGGTGTGTACACACCTCGGACAATCATCAACCGGAGGAATCGGCGCGTGTCCGAGACTTCCAGCCGGTGGCCGCCTCGCACTTGTCGACGAGTCGTGACGTCCCCTCCGGCCTTTGCTCGCATAGGAGGTTCTTGTCATGAGTAACACCGTTCCGGTATCCACCAAACTCACCCCCGAGGGGGTCATCTCGCAGCTGCGTACCCTCCGGTCGCAGATCGACGATGTCGTCCCGTTGACCCAGGCCCAGCGCAATCTGGTCAAGCAGCGTCTCCGGACGCACACGAAGCCGGTGATCGAGGCATCGATCAACGTCCTCGGCGTGCTCGACAACGTCTCGCAGGCGATCGGTCAGCCGCTGGACGACGTCCGCCAGCTGCAGGAAGACTCGCTCCGCTGGGAAGCGGTGGCCGATGAGGCCCGCGCCTTCCTGAGAGGCATCGAGGGAGCCAACCTCGTTCGCCGCCAGCGGATCACGGTCATCGCCACGCAGGCGTACTCGATCGGATCGCAGCTCGCCAGGGACCCGGAGAAGGCGGTTCTGGTGCCGCATCTGGAGGAAGTCAAAAGGCTGAAGGTCGTCTCGCGTCGCAAGAAGAAGACGCCGGACCCCGAGGCCCCGAAGACGACCCCGGCTCCGGCACCGGCACCCAACGCGTCCACCACACCGAAGGCGTAGAGTAAGGAGGTTGCGAGCCCGGGCGCGCGAACGTCGCGCCCGGGCTCCATTGACGGTCATGAAGAACGAAAAATCATCCGGGCCTGCCGCGGCTGTACTGAACCAGATGCTCGACCTGATGCTGCGCGCCGACCATGCGCCGACGTCGCCGATGAAGAAGCGTCACCAGGCGAAGGAGCGCCGGGAGCTCCGCCGCTCCGCCGAGCGCTTGCGCCAGGGGAAATCGCAGCCGCCCGAGGGGACCGGCTGCACCGCCGAGGAGCTCGCCGACATCTATGAGCGCACGGTGCGGCGCGATGAAATCGTCGAACGGGAGTACAGGGAGTTCATACGACTCAATCACGAGCTCGGCCGCGTTCTCGCCGAGAACGGCCCGGAGGAGCGAGAGAAGCTCGTCGCTTGGGTCGACGAGATCGAGCGCGCGGCCAGGGAGAACGGTCGCGACAGCGAGGCGGGACGACGCTACGAACACCTGCGGATCCTGGGGTGGTTCAGCCACCAGCACTTTCATCAGCTGCGCCGGCAGAAGGATGGTCTTCCCCAGCACGTTCCCCTGGTGCTGTTGCCTCCCCCGCTCCCGAGCGACGCGGTCACCGCGATTCCTCCGCAAGACACCGAAGTCATCGTGGAGATGCCGGACGGCAACCACCTGTTCCTCACCACCGAGGGCGCCGGATACATCATCCACATCAACTCGGGAACGCTCGTCGAGGACCTCGGCTCGGACGTCGTCCAGGTATCGCGGGACGAGCACCTGACGCTGTTTGTCGTCTACCACGGCGACGGCAGCCTGGAAGCATTCGGCAAGAGCGGCCGCCGCTGGAAAACACCTCCCCTCGGCTCCGGAGAATTTCGAAACGCGTCGCTCCTGGACAATGTGTTCTCCGCCGAGGCGAGCCAGGCCTCCGGCGAGGAGTGGCTGGCGTTTTCGGTGGACGTGGCGACCGGGGAAGTGCGATTCGGCGAGGAGGGAGGTGCCGCTACCGATTCGCGCGCACTAGTCCGGGCGCGACCATTTTTCCGCGGCCCAGCCGATCACCGTTCCGCCGATCAGGCCGGTGGCCAGAATCGGGGCATAGGCTTTGGTGATGATTGCGTCGGGAATGCTGATCAGTAGTCCGACGATGAGACCTCGAGCCCATGCGGGCAGCGGCAGTCGCGTCGTGGCGGCTCGCGATGCGGCGCCGCGGATCCTTCTACGACAGCGCGCTCTCGAGGATGTCGAGCCCCTGCTTCGCCGTGCGGCGGTCGAGGGTGAGCGGCGGGAACATCGTGATGGCGGTGCCGGAGGTGGTCAGCAGGAGGCCGTTCTTTCTGCAGCGCTCGGCGGTCTCCGACGCGGCGTCTTCATCGCCGGTTTCGGCTGCGATGGCCATCCCTCGAATGCGGATCTCTTCAAGGCCCATCGCGCCGAGGCGATCGGCGATGTAGGCGCTGATCGCCTCGACGTTGCGCATGACTTTCCCGGCGTTCCGCTTCAGCCAGCGGACGGTTGCGATCGCCATGTCGACCGATGACGGATGCCAGCCGTACGTCGACCAGAAGCCCACCTTGTCTTCTACCGACTTCGCCACCTCCCGCGTCACGATCGTCGCGCCCATGGGGGCGTAACCGCCGGTGATCGCCTTTCCCATGCAGAGAATGTCGGGCCGGAGATCGAAGTACTCGGACGCGAAGAGTTTCCCCGTGCGGCCGAATCCACACGCCACCTCGTCGGCGATGAACAGGGTGCCGTAGCGCCGGCATAGCTGCTGTGCGCGCTTCATGAAGTCGTCCTGCGGAATCATCACCGCCAGATTGCAGCTGATCGGCTCCATGATGAACGCGGCGACATCGCGTTTCTCGAGGAGATGCTCCAGCCGCCCGGCGGCGCGCGGACCGAGCGGCGGCGCGATCGTCAGGCAGTTCGAAAGCCGATTCGGATACGGCTCGCGGCCATCCGACGCCGCGATGCTGATCGTTCCGATGGTGTTGCCGTGGTAGCTTCCCTCCACGGAGACGAACTTACGCCGGCCGGTCGACGCCATGGCGATCTGCAAGGCGATGTCGACCGCCTCCGAGCCGCCGGTCGCCCGATACGTCTTCTCCAGTCCTCCGGGCGTGATCTCCGCGAGCAATCGAGCCAGCTCGGCCCACGGCCGATAGAGGTATTCCGGGTAGACGTAATCCGGCCGCCTGCGCTTCGGCCGCTTCGTGATCTCGCTGTTGCCCCAGCCGAAGTTGCCGACGCACCATCCCGACAGAAAGTCGATGTAGCGTTTGCCGCGCACGTCATACACGTAGCACCCTTCCGTCCGCGCGACCTCGATGTCCTCCGGCTCGTTTTCACGTGCGAGGAATCGCCGGTCGAGCTGGCGGGACTTCATGTCCACTGCGGCGTGCAGGTTTAGGGCCTGCCGACATGGCGTAATTAGGCGCTCTCACGCTCACTTCGGTGCGAACGGGTCATGCGTGTCAACCGGGAAGGCAGTGAAGTGACGAATGTTCCGCGTCACAACCACCAGATGGTGCACGATCGCGGTGGCAGCGATCAGCGCATCCTCGAACAGATGGTCCGGCCGCCGGTGCATGAGTTTTGCGCAGGCTCGGAAGACGCGGGCATCGACCGGAAGCACGTTCCAGGTTTGCGCCACCTGATCAATCCAGATCTCGATTTCGGAAGCCTTTTCCGGGTCGCGTTCACGGGTGATTTCGACACCTGCCTGCAGCTCGCCTAAGGGTGACCGCAGAGAGGTGAAGGTCCTCGTCCGCGATTCCATCGAGCCACGGAGGCTCCCGCCGACGCCGGGCTCGGCGCGGAGACACAGGAACCTCCGCTCGCGGTGCGGCGGCGAGTAACAAGTCCTTCAGCCGTGGGCGTGCGGCCTCTTCCATCTGGCGCCAGTGATCGACGCGTACGAGGACAGCCATCTCCTCTCCGCGCCGAGTGACAATCTGGGGGCCTCTAGTGAGGCTCGCCTCGAGCAATTCACTGAATCGGGCTTTGGCGTCCTGCACCGGCCAACGTTTCGTCTCTCTCTTTCGAGCCACCCGATCGTCTCCTGAGCTAGTCACCTGACGAGTCAGCACCGAGCATAGCGAGATTGACGGACGAGGATCTCAAGTCCGTCTACGCGTACCTGCGGACGATCAAACCGATCCGGAACCAGGTCCCCGATGCGGCGATCGCGCCGCCTCCCCCACAGGGCTGAACGGGCCCTCGGCGGACCGCGGCGGCCTCCGGGCCGCCGCAGTCGTACGGCAGGAATGTCCGACGCTCGCCCAGCTCGTCGAAGCAGATCCCCCGACTGAGGCCATGGGAAACGGAGGATCGGCCAATCTACGTCATTGCACCGGCAGCGCGGCCCGCCGTCTTACCGCGGTGATCGTGAACGCCGGCGCAAGCGTGTACTCCATCGTGTTGCCGCCCGCGTCCTCTGTGTAGATCTTCAGATCGGCGGCGCCGGGCATGCCGCGAATCACACTCGAGAGGTCGCAAGTGAAGACGCTGCCGATCGGCGGATGGCCGAGCTTCGTCAGCTCTTCGGCCGAAGCAGCGACTTCCTCCGCTTTGACGACGGCGTCCAGCCGCTGCCAGTCGGTCGTGCCGTGGCGGCGCCACCACACAGTTGTTTTGTCCGTGCGCACCAGCGCCAGCGCAATTCCGGAAGCCGTCGGAACGACGTCCTGCACCGCAAACTCCAGGCTACCGTTGCCGTTGACGGACAGGCTGGACGTGCGCCGGCCGCTCGAGCCGAGAATGCGCAGCGCGCGCAGCGTCGGCGGCCCGGTGTCCGGCAGCCGCGAGTCGGCGCGAGCAATCAGTCTCGCTTCTCCAGTCATCGCGTCGAGCGTCACCGGTACCGTGGCCTCGAGGTTGTAGATCCCTGCCGGCACTGACGGAGTGGTCACCTCGTTGCCGATGCTGTCGGTGATGCGCATCTTCATGAACGGCGTCTCGCCCGGCAGCAATTCGTCCCATCCGCCGTGCCATTCGATCGCATTGGTGAGCGATCCCTGGAGGATGCTCATCTGAAATTCAGGATGAACTGGTCCTTTGCCGCCGGCGACCGTTTCGCCGGTGGCCGCCACGTACGTGACAGGCCCTGGAATCAGATACGGCCACAGCGTGAGCTCGCCGCCGGGATTCCGAATCGTCCGAACTTGAACCAGTGTGTTTGTCTCGGTTGGATCGGTTTTTCCCCAAAGCTCCGCGGAGATCCCATGCGTGATTGTGGGATGGCGCTCCGGCGAAAGGAACAGTGTGCCCTTCCATTCCGTCGACGACCCCAGGTCGATACGCGCCCAATGCCGATTCTCGAATGACGCCTCCGCACCGTCGTGGCGCAGGATCGCTGCACCGACGATGGCCGACAATCTCGTCGCCGGTACCGGAGAGGAGAGATGCAATGTCCTGCTCGTCCACCCGGGATTCGCTCCTAGTTCGACGGTGAACTGCTCTCCCTTCGGCTCAAAGGTGCCGAACTGCGCGACGTACATCGAGCTGGACGCCTTGTCGTAGAGCGCTTCGCTTGCGCTCAGGTGATACCCGTCGGGAAGCTCCGAGGAGAAGAGTCTCATGATTTGCGTCGGGCTGTTTCCAGCGCCGATGGTCATCGCGTGCCACTGCGGCTCCGTCGATGACGGCAACTCCGTGATGAGAGTTCCCCATCGGAAGGCGGTTGCCGGATCGTGCTCGGACAACAGCCGTCCCTGTTCGTCTCTTGCGGCGAGCGTGATCTCGGTAGTCGCCATGTTCTCTCGAAAATCGATCGTGGTGTCGCGCTCGATTTTCTGCGACGGTGTGAGGATCATCCGGTAAGACGAATCCGGAAAACCGTCGTCATCGAGAAACCTGATCGCCTGGAACATGATCTCGTACTCGCCAGGAGGGCCGTAGCCGGTCAACGTGTTTCGGGCGTTCGGGTTCAAGACGATCCGCGCTCTGTTCCCTTTCGAGTTCAGGAGAATGGCGCCAACCTGCGCGCTGGGCACGTCGTAGCGGAGGGACGTCTGCACGGCGTTCGCCACTGCCCAAGGGAGATGAATCGGCGACGCACCGCCGTTGAAGATGACGGTGCCGGTGTACGACATCGATTGGGAAACAGGGTAGCCGGCCCTGGCAGTGTCCACTCTCAGCGCCAACGTAATGCTCTGCGTCGCGCCGGGTGCGAGAGCAAACGCGGAGGGATCGATCGTCGCCGTGACACCCTCGCTGCCGCCGGTCACGCTCGCTGTCAGATTCAGCACAGACGGGGAATGATTCGTCAAACGGATCGTCGAAGACGAGGCCCAGCTGCTCTGCCCATTGTCGATCCGGCCGAAGCTCACCGAGCTCGGAGATGCGGTGACGTCGATCCCGGCGGCGCGAAGCGCGTCAACACGTCCGCCGCCCTGGAACATCACGTCTTTTCCCAATCCCTCCGCCGTGGTGACGATCGCGGACTTGATGTCCGCCGGTTTCCAGTCGCGATGAATCGACTTGAGCAGCGCAGCGACGCCGGCAACGTGCGGCGCGGCCATCGAGGTTCCGCTGAGCGTCGCGGTTTTGCCGTTCGGCGCGAGCGACAGGATATTGACGCCCGGCGCGAGCACGTCCGGCTTCAGCCGGAAGTCGTATGGGACCGGTCCGCCGGAACTGAAGAAGGGGATTTCATCCTTCAGGTCAGAGGCGCCGACGGTGATCGCCGACGGCGCATCGCCGGGCGAACCGACGGTGTAGTAATCGTGCGAGTTTCCCGCCGAGACGACGAAGAGGACGCCGGCGGACGTCGCCGTCTCGATCGCCTGCGTCGCCGGATCGTGCTCGTCAGCCGGAGCGCCGAGGCTGAGGTTCACGACATCGGCGTGATCCGCGGGATCGCCGTTCCCGTCGGGATCGACCGCGCGCTCGATGGCCGCGACAACGTTCGAGGCGTTCCCCCCGCCGTTCGATGACAGCACTTTGTAGGCGAGGAACTTCACCTCCGGAGCCACGCCGGTGAGCCCTGGACCGTCCGCGCCGATGATGCCGGCGACGTGAGTGCCGTGGCCGTTGTCGTCCATTGGATCCAGGTCTTTGTTGACGTAGTCGTAGCCGCCGATGACGCGCGCGTCCGCGGCGAGCTTCCCGCCGAGGGCGGGGTGTGTGTAATCGATCCCGGTGTCAATCACAGCGACAACGACTCCCCGACCGCGCGCCCCGTACGACGTCCAGACCTCATTGGCCTTGATCCTGGCAACGCTCGCGTCGAGAAGCGTGTGCACCTGATGATCGAGATGCACGGCTGCCACGTAACTCAGCGCTTTGATGCGCGGGAGCTCGCTGCGGTCAACGCGCGCAGCGATGCCGGAGAAAACGCGGCTATATCGATGGCGGATCGTTCCCCCTCGCCCGAGGTCATTCTCGAATTGCGAGAAGCGAGCTGTGAACTGCTGCATCGCCGCTGTCCGTGTCGACGCAGCCGCCACAGCGTTCCGGCGCTCGAGCGAAAAAAGCGGGAGGTCACGGAATTGGACGATGACGTCGACGTCGTTCGATTCCGGCGCGATCAGGTGGTCGATGTGCCCGTCGCGGTAGACCACTTGCGCGCTCAAAGAAACGCAGAGGAGAAGGAGAGGGAGAGGTACGGCTGCACTCAGGCGCTTCATCGCACACCTCCTGTTTTGGGGACGCCCAGTGTAACCCGGCACCTTGGCGCGAACCTGAGGCAGTCAGCGTTGTGCTCGGCAAAGGCGAAGGGAAGGAACTGAGGAAGTGGTGGAGCCAATCGGGATCGAACCGACGACCTCCTGAGTGCGATTCAGGCGCTCTCCCAAACTGAGCTATGGCCCCACATAGGTTGGAAGCAACCGCTGCTAACGGTCGCCCGGAAATGGGAATTCCGGGGAGGCGGAGTATACAGCAAGGTCTTCGGCCAGTTCGGTTTGCGCGAACACCGCCCTCCCCTCCTCCAGCAGCGCCGACGGGTCGGTGTAGCGCGGGCTGACGTGCGTCAGGATCAGCCGCGCCACGCCGGCGGCGCGGGCCACCTCGGCCGCCTCGGCGGACGTGGCGTGGAAGCGCTCGACCGCCTCGACGGCCATGTCGGAGGCATACGTGGCCTCGTGGATCAGCAGATCGGCGCCGCGGGCGAGCTCGATGGCGGCGTCGCAGGGGCGGGTGTCGGTGACGTAGACGATGCGGCGGCCGGGGCGGGAGGGGCCGCAGACGCGGGGATCATTCGCGCGCTGGAGCTCACCCCATGCGGGGCCGGGCTCGAGGCCGAGCGCGCGGGCGCGCGCGACGTCGAACTCGCCGGGGCGGTCGTCCTCCACGATGCGGAAGCCGTAGCACGGTGCGGAGTGGACCAGCGGCGCGGCGTCGACCGCGTAGCCGTCCGCGACACGGACGGGTTGAGAACCCTTCCCACATGCGAGCTCGTGGATCTCGAGGTCGAACGCCGTGTGGTAGAGCGGCAGCGATTCCATGAACGCGGCGATCCCCGCGGGCCCGTACAGCGCGAGCGGCTTCCGGCGCGCGTTGAGGCTCATCGAGGAGAGGAGTCCCGGCAGGCCGAAGAGATGGTCGCCGTGCAGGTGCGTGATGAAGATGGCCTCGATGGCGCCGAAGCGCACCGCGCTCTTCATCAGCTGGTGTTGCGTCGCCTCGCCGCAGTCGAACAGCAGGACGCGGCCGTCCATGGTGACGGCGACCGAGGCGACGTTGCGCTCGCGCGTCGGCATGCCGGCGCTGGTGCCGAGGAAGGTGACGCGGAGGTCCTGCACGCGGAGAGATTACTTGCGCACGCGGTATCGCAGCCAGACCACGCCGCCGGTGAGCCTCCTGGTCGAGCGCAGCGTCAGCTTCGTTCCCGTCTGCGCGCCGCCGTCGAAAAGCGTCGGCGTCCCCGTCGAGCCGTCGGCGACCGGCACGACCAGGATGCTCAGCTCATCGATCAAGCCGGCGCGCAGCATCGATCCGTTGAGGCCTCCCCCACCTTCGAGCAGCAGGCGCCGGATGCCGAAGTCTTCCCGCAGCTTCTCGAGGACGCGCGCGAAGTCGAGCTCCTTCCGCCCGCCGAAGAGGTACGAGATCCCCTTGTCCCGGAGAAAGGCGAGATAGGCGTCGGGCACCGCCGTGGAGAGAACGGTGATGAGGTGATCGCCGTTGAGCTCGTCCGACTTCCAATTGAGCCTGCCGTGCTGGTCGACGGCCACGCCGTAGGAGTCGGCCCGCCTGGCGATGAAGTCGGTCCGCGGAACCGGCTTGGAGGGGCGGCGCAGCTTCGGTTTTCCCCGCGCCGCAAACTCCTGCATGGTGACGCGGCCGCACATCCAGGCATTGGCGCGATGGGTGTCGCCGGTCTTGTCGTATTCGCCGAAGCCGGCGGTGAGGTTCCAGCGGCCGGTTTTGATCCGTCCGTCGACGGAGGGCATCATGTGGCAGATGACGTAAGGGCGCATGCGGAATGCAAGCGCGGGTCCGAGGCAAAAAAAGATGACCCCGGGAGCCCTTGCCTCCCGGGACCGTTCTCGACGCGTTAGCAGCCGCAAAGGGGCATCCGCGCCAAATTTTTGCCTCAGCGACTCATCGCGTCACTGTTGCCGGGCTCCGCGCGTTGACATCTGCGATGAAGCATTCACGCTGAACCCGTTGCCTCGGCGACCCATCGCGGCACCGCGGCCGGCCTCGACACGTTGACATCTGCGACGGAGCATCCGTGTCGAACCCGTCGTCTCGGCGACTCATCGCGTCACCTCGACCCGGACTCGGCGCGTTGACATCTGCGATGAAGCATTCGCGCCGCTTCCGTTGCCTCGCCGACCCATCGCGTCGCCGCGGCCGGCTTCAACACGTTGACATCTGCCATGGAGCATCCGTGCTGAAACCGTTGCCTTGATGATTCATCGCCTCATCCAGGCCACCTCAACTCGTTGACATCTGCGATGTAGCGTCCGAACTGAAGTGACAGCATGATCGGTCCGAAAAGGCGTTTGCGCAAGGCTTTTCGCTGTTACATTCTCACGCGTTTTCCACACTTCTCCACAGCCGCTATGCAACGCATTATGTGCAACTTACGCGAATCGACAGGCTGCGGGCGGGCGGCGGCCCGAAGGCGCTTGTGGATGCTTTGCGGGTTACCCTTCGCCATGCCCGATCTGGAGCAGAACAAGCGCAACGTGGTCGCCTTCTACGACCTGATGTTCAACCAGTGCAAGCCGCGCGAAGCGATCGAGCAATTCACCGGCGACCGCTACATCCAGCACAACCCCGACGTGGCCGACGGCAAGGATGCGTTCATCGATTACTTCACGCGGATGGCCGCCGAATCTCCCGGCAAGCGCGTGCACTTCAAGCGCGTGATCGCGGAAGGGAACTACGTCGTTCTGCACTGCCACCAGGAGTGGCCCGGCGACACCGACTGGGCGGGCATCGACATTTTCCGCCTCGACGACGACGGCAGGATCGTCGAGCACTGGGACGTCCTGCAGCGGGTGCCGCCCGACTCCGAGAATCCGAACACGATGTTCTGATTGTTACGGCGAGACGCGCGCGGCGGGGACCTGCGCCGGGATCCCGAGCGACTCCGCCACCTCCGCGTCGCCGAGGTGGAGCTCTTCCTGCGGGTGCGCGAGGTAGTAGCCCTGCAGCAGGTCGATGCCGAGCTCGCGGCAGCTCTCCATCTCCTCGACGGTCTCGATCCCCTCGGCGATCGTCTTCGCGCCGATCTTCCCCGCCAGTTCCACCAGCATCTTCACCAGATCCTGCTTGATCGGCTCGGCGGCGAGGGTGGAGACCAGGCCCTTGGTGATCTTGAGGTAGTCGGGCGCCAGCGCGGCGATCGCCTCGAGCGAGGCGTAGCCGGAACCGGCGTCGTCGATGGCCACCTCGATCCCCTTCTGGCGGAACTCGTCGAGCAGCCGGCGGAAGACGGCGTAGTCCTCGATGGCGGCGCGCTCGGTGAGCTCGAAGACGAAGTGGCCGCGATGTTCGGAGAAGAAGGCCACCATGTCGTGCAGGCGGAACTCCGACTCCTCGAACATCTCCGCCTCGAGGTTGAGGAGGAACTTGCGGTCGGCGAAGTCGAACGACTTGAGGCGCTTGAGCGCGGCGTCGAGCGAGATCGCCTCCAGCGCCCAGGAGAGCTTCGCCTCGCGGGCGAAGGAGAAGAGCATGTCGGAGTTGCGGAACGACGAGTGCGCCGGCCCGCGGGTGAGGACCTCGTAGGCGAAGACCGTTCCCTCGCGGGCGCGGACGATCGGCTGGAAGAGCGTGGTGACGCGCTTGCGGCGGATGATCTCGCGCAGCTCGCGCACCAGCTGCCGCTTGCGCTGCTGCTCGGCGTCGCGCACGGCGTCGGCGGCCACCTGCATCCCCTGGTAGATCTGCCTCTCCAGGCGGATGGGCGGGCGGTACTCGGCGCAGACGGCGCCGACGAAGAATCCGATCTGCCCCTGCTGCATGTTCGGGAAGCGGTGCCGCATCGCGTCCACCAGCCGCTGCCGCAGGTCGGCGGCCAGGACGTCGAAGGCCTGCTCGCGCTGGCGGTCGCGCGTGTCATAGAAGATGAAGAAGCTCGACCCGCCGACGACGTTCGCCGCCACGACGGCGTGCGGAAAGCGGGTCTTCGCCTCGCCGCCGACGAACTCCGCCGCGCAGCGGAGGAACTCGTCGAAGAAGGCCCAGCCGTACTCCGCCTCGATCGACTCGAACTGCTCGATGTCGATGAAGACGATGCCGATCTGTCCCTGGTCGATGAGGATCTCCTTGAGGCGATCGAGGACCATCGGAACCGTCGGTAACCCGGTCGCGCGGTCGAAGAGCATGTTCTCGTTGATGCGGGCGGGCGGCTCGGTGGACGCCGGCGCGATGCGGCGGCGGTCGAGCAGCGCGCCGATGCGCTTGACCACCTCGTCGCGGTTGAACGGCTTGACCAGGTAGTCGTCGGCGCCGAGCTGCAGGCCGGTCAGGCGGTCCTTGACGTCGCCGCGCGCGGTGGAGAGGACCACGGCGATGTTCGCAGTCTTCTGCACCGCCTTGAGCGCCTGGCAGACTTCCCAGCCGCTGCGCTTGGGCATCATGACGTCGAGGAGCACGACGTCCGGCAGGCGCGCCTGGGCCACGGCCAGCGCCTCTTCGCCGTCGCGGGCGGTGAGAATCTCGCAGTCGAGAGGCCGAAGGAACAGCTTCAGCAGCCGAACCACATCGTCGTCATCGTCCGCGATCAACAGGACCGGACGGTCAGGCATTGGGGTGATCCTTGCGCATTGTGCGCCAAGCGGGGAGTTAGGACGTTAGGACGTTAGGATGTTGGGATGTTGAGATGTGCCCATCCCATCCCAACATCCTAACGTTCTAACATCCCAACCTCCCGCCCCCTACGCCGCGGCCTGCTTCACCACTTTCCCCACCTCGTCCGGGTTCAGCGGCTTGTAGATCACCCCGGCAACGACGTCGCGGTCGGCGGCGCTGATCGACTGGTTCTTCACGCCGGTGATGACGAAGAGGCGCGGGAGCTTCTCCGCCTTCATGCGGCGCATGAAGTCGAGGACGCCCCAGCCGTCGATGCGCGGCATGAGGAGGTCGAGGAAGATGATGGAGTACTGATTCTGCTTGAGGCACTTCACCGCGTCGGCGCCGTTGGCGGCCTCGTCGAAGGCGAAGCCGTTCGCGGCCAGGATGTTGGCGATGAGGTAGCGCGTCACCGGGTCGTCGTCGGCCACCAGAGCGCGGCGGCCGGGGATGGGGCTGACGGTCGGCGGCGCCACGGCCACCGGCACGGTCGGCGTCTTCTCCGCGGTCGCCTGGGCCGCGGCCGGGATCTCGAAGTCGTTGTAGTCGATCCGGTCGAGGGCGTCGATGAGCTCGCCGGCGCCGCCGAAGCGGCGGTCGGGATGCTTCTGCAGGAGGCGGGCGATGATCTCGCGCAGCCCGCGCGGCACGGAGGGGGCGACCGCGCCGATGGGAGGCGGCTCGGTCATGATGATGTGCATCATCGTCTCGGTCATCGTCTCGCCGACGAACGGGCGGTGCCCGGCCAGCATCTCGTAGAGCACCACGCCGAGGGAGAAGAGATCGCTGCGGTGGTCGAGCGCCTTGCCGAGCGCCTGCTCGGGCGACATGTAGAACGGTGTGCCGACGATCATCCCGCCCTGCGTCAGCGCGGGGGTGTTCTTCGACACCGCGCCGCCGATCTGCTTGGCGATGCCGAAGTCGAGCACCTTGGCCGTCATCCGCTTCGAGACCAGGACGTTGTCCGGCTTGATGTCGCGGTGGACGATCCCCTTGCCGTGCGCCTCTTCCAGCGCGTCGGCGACCTGGCGGGCGATGCGCACCGCCTCGCGGGGCTCCATCGCGCCGCGGGCCATGATGTTCGTCAGCGCCTCGCCCTCGATCAGCTCCATGGCGATGAAGACCTTGTCGCCTTCCTGTTCGATGGCGTAGATCGTGGCGATGTTGGGATGGTTCAGCTGCGCGATGGTTCGGGCCTCGCGGAGGAAGCGCGCCTTCCACTCCGGATCGTTGGCGATGTGATCGGCGAGGATCTTGATCGCCACTTCACGGAGCAGCCGCGAGTCCTCGGCGCGCCACACTTCGCCCATGCCACCCGCGCCGAGGGGGCTGATCAGCCGATAAGGGCCGAGTGTGGCTGTCATGGAAAGCACGCCCTAGAGAGGGACAGGACCACTAGGTTTCCCCCGGTAATCACGTTCGTTCGTCAGCGGCTGACCGAGAGAGGGCGGCCACCGCCACGTCCAACTCGCCGGCCAACTGGTCGACGAGCTCACCGGCCCCCGAAATAGAGCCCGCGCGCGCATTCTCCTCGATTGTGGCGCAAAGTGCATAGATTCGTTGCGCCCCGACGTTGCCGGAGCTGCTCTTCAATGCGTGTGCCGCCCGCGCCACGCGCTCCGCGCTCCCCGCTTCCAGCGAGTCGCGCAGGTCGTGCAGCCGGACCAGGGCGTCCTCGCGGAAGAGCGTGGTGATGTCGGAAAGGAAGCGCGGATTGGCCCGCGACAGCTCCTTCAGGCCGGCCAGCTTGTCGCCGTCGAGCGGCGGCTCGGGCATCCGGATCCAGCGCCCGATCGTCTCCGCCAGCCGCGAGGTGCTCACCGGCTTGGCCAGGTAGTCGTCCATCCCCGCTTCGAGGCAGCGCTCGCGGTCGCCGTCGAGCGAGTGCGCGGTCATGGCCACGATCGGGATGCGCTGCTGCGGGTCCTCCAGGCGGCGGATCTCCCGCGCCACGTCGTAGCCGTCGAAGTCGGGCATCTGGCAGTCGAGCAGAATGAGGTCGTAGCCGCCGCGCTGCAGGCAGACGATGGCGTCGGCGCCGCTGGCGGCGACATGCGCGTCGAGGCCGAGCGTCTTCAGCTGCCCCACCGCCACCTTCTGATTGACCACGTTGTCCTCGACCACCAGGATGCGCGGCGCGCGTGGATCGGAGAAGCTCTTCTCCGTCTCTTCGACAGGCAGGATTGCCTGTCCTCCATGGCGCTCCTCGCCGACCACGCCCGCCACCGCGGAGGCCAGCTGCGACTGCCGCACCGGCTTGATGATGAAGGTGTTCACGCCCGAGGCGCGGAAGGCTTCCACGTCGCTCTTGCGCCGCCCGATGGCGGTGATCAGCACCACCGGCGTGCGGGCGATGACGTCGAACTCCTCGGCGCGGATGGCGCGCGTCAGCGCCAGTCCGTCGGTGTGCGGCAGCTGGAGGTCGATGACGATGACGTCGTACGGCTGCGAGAGCGCCGCCGAGCGGATGCGGTCCATCGCCTCGTCCGCGCCGGAAGCCTCGTCGACGTGCATGGCCGCGGAGCTGAGGTGGCGGCGCAGCATCAGGCGGTTGATCTCGTCGCCGTCCACCACCAGCGCGCGCTGGCCGGCGAGCGCGTGGCGCTTCGGCGTGGCGCGCGCGCGGAGGTCCTTCTCCAGCGGCGCGGTGAACCAGAAGGTCGAGCCCTCGCCCGGCACGCTGGCCACGCCGATGCGGCCGCCGAGGAGCGTGACCAGCTGCTTGGAGATGGCCAGCCCCAGGCCGGTGCCGCCGAACTTGCGGCTGGTCTTGCCGTCGACCTGCATGAAGGGGACGAAGAGCCGCTCCTGATCGCTTCCCGCGATGCCGATGCCGGTGTCGTTGACCAGGAACCAGAGGACGACGCCTTCCTTATCTTCACTGTCCTGCATCACCGAGAGCGTCACTTCCCCCTCGGCGGTGAACTTGATGGCGTTGCCGACCAGGTTGACGATCACCTGCCGGATGCGCAGCGCGTCGCCGTGCAGGCGGCGGGAGACGTCGGGATAGATGATGCTGCGGAAGCGGATTCCCTTCGCCGCGGCGCGCTCGGCGAAGACGTCGGTGATCTCGTCGATCAGCTCGTCGAGGTCGAAGTCGATGGCGCGGACGGAGAGCTTGCCGGCCTCGATCTTCGAGAGGTCGAGGATGTCGTCGACGATGCGCAGCAGCGACTCCGCGCTCTGGCGGATGGTCTGCGCGTATTCGCGCTGCTCGCCGGTGACGGCGTTGGCGACGAGGAGGTCGGCCATACCGATGACGCCGTTCATCGGCGTGCGGATCTCGTGGCTGACGTTGGCCAGGAACTCCGACTTCACGCGCGCCGACTCCAGCGCCGCGTCGCGCGTGCGCGCCAGCTCCTCCTCGATCTTGCGGCGCTCGGAGATGTCGCGCGCCATCGCCTGGAAGCCGACGATGCGGTCGCCGCTGAGCAGCGTCTGCACGTTCTGCCCCATCCAGACCCGCCCGCCGTCGGGGCGGCGGATGGGGAACTCGTAATAGGTGTTCGCCGCCCGCGCGCGGAACTGCTCGCGGTAGAAGGCCTCCACCTCATCGCGGTATTCGGGGTCGACGATGACCGAGAAGTGCTGCCTGAGCAGGTCGCGCTCGTTGTAGCCGATCACCGTGCGGACGGTGCGGTTCATGTAGGTGAAGAAGCCGAGCGGGTCGCAGCTGTAGATGACGTCGGTGGCGTTCTCCACGAGGTGGCGGTACTCCTCGCGGCTGCGGCGCAGCTCCTCTTCCACCTGGCGGCGCTGCGTGATGTCCTCGACGGTGCCCTCGTAGTAGACGTCGCCGTTCTCGTCGCGGATCAGCCGCGCGTTCTCGTTGACGAAGAGCATGGTGCCGTCGCGGCGCGTCCAGGTCCCTTCGAGATTGCGCACCTCGCCGAAGCGGTCGAGCAGCGCCTTGAAGGCGCGGCGGTCGTAGTCGGCGTGCACGCCGTCGGACGTCAAGTTCCAGCTCAGGAGGTCTTCGACGTCGTGGTAGCCGAGCATTTCCACCAGCGCCGGGTTGGCCATGACGATGACGCCGTCGGGGGTGGTGCGATAGATCCCGATCGGCGCGTTCTCGAAGAGATCGCGGTACGCGCGCTGGCTCTCGTGGAGCGCGCGAACAAGGTCGTCAGCTCGGGACATCGGGATTCTGGACGCGTGGCATTTTACTCGCTAGCCAGGGGGCCGGCCGTGCTAAGGTGCGCTCCCACTTTGGAGCAGTCATGATCAAATTCGGAACCTCGGGGTGGCGCGGCATCATCGGCGAGGATTTCACCTTCGAGAACGTCCGCGTCGCCACCCAGGGCGTCGCCAACTACCTCAAGAAATCGAAGCAGAAGGGCAACGGCGTGATCGTGGCCTACGACACGCGCTTCCTGTCCGAGAAGTTCGCCTCCGAGGCGGCCAAGCTGCTGGCGTACAACGACATCCACGCCTACCTCTGCAACCGCGACGTCCCCACGCCCTGCGTCTCGTTCGAGACCGTCCGCCGCAAGGCGATGGGCGCCATCAACTTCACCGCCTCCCACAATCCGCCCGAGTACAACGGGCTGAAGTTCTCGACCTCCAACGGCGCGCCGGCGCTGCCGGAAATCACCAAGGCCATCGAGGCGGAGATCCACGAGGTGGCCTCGACCAAGGAGCGCCTCGACGTCTACGAGAAGACGGAGCTGATCGAGACCATCGATCCGAAGGACCGCTACCTGGCGGAGCTGCGGAACAAGGTCGACGCCGACGTGATCCGCCAGAGCGGGCTGCGCATCGCCATCGACTCGCTCTACGGAACCTCGCGCGACTACCTCGACTACTTCCTGCTCGAGGCCGGGCTCGAAGTCAAAATCATCCACAACTATCGCGACCCCTATTTCGGCGGGTTCTCGCCGGAGTGCAGCGAGAAGAACCTCGGCGAGCTGCGCAAGACAGTCACCGACGAAAAGTACGACCTCGGCCTGGCCACGGACGGCGACGCCGACCGCTTCGGCATCATCGACGACCGCAACCGCTTCGTCTCCCCGAACATCATCCTGGCGCTGCTGGCGCTCTACCTGAAGCGCTACCGCAATATCCCCGGCGGGCTGGCGCGCTCGGTGGCCACCACGCACCTCATCGACGCCATCGCCCGCAAGCTCGACATCCCCTGCTACGAGACGCCGGTCGGCTTCAAGTACATCGGCGAGCTGATTCTCGCCGACAAGATCGCGCTCGGCGGCGAGGAGTCGGCCGGCATGTCGATGTACCGGCACCTGCCGGAAAAAGACGGCATCCTCGCCTGCCTGCTGGTGGCGGAGATGCTGGCGCGCACCGGCAAGAAGCTGCACGAGCTGACCGACGAGCTGTACAAGGAGTTCGGCTTCTTCTACTCCAAGCGCGCCGACATGAAGCTGACCCAGAACCTGAAGGACTCGCTGGCCAACCGGCTGGCCAACCCGCCCGACTCGCTCGACGGCCTCCGCGTGCGCGAGGTGAACACGACCGACGGCGTGAAGCTGATCTTTGACGACAACACCTGGCTGCTGTTCCGGCTGTCGGGCACCGAGCCGGTGGCGCGCATCTACGCCGAGGCGTGCACGCCGAAGGATCTCAAGCACTTACTCGATGCGGGGAAAAAGTTCGTCGCGTAGCTGACTTCATGCAGGCAACGCACGTCGCCGACACTGCCCGCATCATCCAGGCCGCCATCGCCCCGGTCTTTCTCCTCACCGGCGTCAGCGCGCTGCTGGGCGTCCTGAGCAGCCGGCTGGGGCGCACCATCGACCGCGCGCGCGTGCTCGAGGGGCTGCTGGAGACGGCGAGCGAAGTGCGCCTGGAACGGATGCACGTCGAACTGTCGTTCCTGTCGCGGCGGGCGAAGCTGATCTACCGGGCCATCGCGCTGGGGGTGATCACGGCGCTGCTGATCTGCTCGATGATCGCCATTCTCTTCATCAGCGCGTTTACCAAAGTCGACGTCAGCCTGATCGTCGCCGCGTTCTTCATCGCGGCGATGGCGGCGCTCATCACCACGCTGCTGCTCTTCCTGCGGGAAGTGTTCCTGGCGACGCGTGTTCTGAAAATCGGACCGCACTGATGCGCTATCCCTTCCAGAAGCTTTTCCTCGTCTGCACCGGCGAGCGCTGCAACAACCTCGACCGCGGCGACGAGCGCGGCGAGCACATTCGCGCCGAGCTGAAGGACCTCAACAAGAAGCTGGGGCGCAAGCCGACGGTGCGCGTCTGCGCGGTGTCGTGCCTCGACCTCTGCGATCACGGCCCGAACATGATCGTCGACGGCGACGTCTTCTCGCACCTCGACCGCGCGTCGGCGCGCGAGATCTACCACCGCGTGATGGGCGACGCGCCGAAGAGCGACTAGCTCTCGTCGTCCTCCTAGGTCTCGTCCTCGTCCTCGTCGAGCTTGTCTTCCCAATCCTTCGGATCCCACCGCCGCGGCACCACGCTGAAGGCCTTCACCTCGTGCTGGTCGCGCGCCATCGGCAGGTCGGCGTTCACGGCGATCTCCCAGATGACGCGCAGCAGTTTGCCGTCGTAGCTGAGCGGACCGTACAGCGGGATGGCGACGTCGAAGGGGATGACCGCCTCGGACGGCGGATTCTCGCGCGCGACGGTGTCGACGATCTCCTGCCGCTTCGTGCCCTTTCCCTCGGTGCGCCAGCGGCAGACCACTTCGATGGAGCGCGGTGTCTTCGATCCGTCGGCCTGCCAAGTGACGCTTCCTTTCACCCGCTCGCCGTTCCTGACCGTCTCCTCAGACAGTACGATTCGGATCATTTGGACACCACCGCCGGCGCCACCTCGAGGCGGAACGAGGAGCGCGTGTTCGGGCAGCCTTCCATCTTCAGGCGCAGCCGGACCCACCAGACGATGCGGTTGTCGTCGGTCTGGAACGACGACGGCCCCGCCGCGGGGATCCGGATAGGGATGGTGACCCGCAGCTGTTCCAGCATCGGCGCGGACTGCACGGAGAGCGGCTCGTCGACGACCACTTGGCGCCACTCCTTGTGATGCTTCCCTTTCCCCTTCTCCACGTGCTCCTCGCACTGCAGACGCGCCTCGATCGACTGCATGGTGGCGCCGCCGCGCAGCGGGCGGACGTAGGTGACCGTCCCGCTCCAGCCGAGCGGCACCGGCGTGTCCTTGATCAGGAGGTTGGCGCGGCCGATCCGCCGCAGCAGCCGGCTGAGCAGCAGCCCGACGATCGCCGCGGGGAGGGTGCTGCCGGCGATGACGGCCCAGGCGATGCCCGGATCCGTCCTCATGATGTTGAAGCCGACGATCCAGCCGATCACCAGCAGCAGGACGACGAGGACCTGCAGAATGCCCTTGCCGAGGAGCGGGCCCTCGTCGGGGAGCGCGATCGATTCGGCGTCGAACATCAGGAGCCCTCCTCCACCGCGGCGCGGATGTCCTCCAGGCACATTTCCACGCGGTCGCGGTGCGTGCGATGGGAGACGATGCAGATGCGGATGACGAATTCTCCTCCCACCACGCCCGGCGTCAACATGACGCGCTTCTGCGCGTTGATGCGGCGCAGCAGCTCGCGGTTGTCGATGGTGCGATGGCGGAAGGCGAGGATGGTCAGCTGCGGCTCGGCGACCATCTCGATGCCGTCGATCGACTTCAGCTCCGCCGCCGCCCACGCCGCCAGGTCGAGCTTCTCGTCGAGCTGCTGACGGAACGGCTCGATGCCGAACAGCTTGAGCGGGAGCCAGACGCGCAGGCCGCGGAAGTCGCGGGAGAGCTCGGGCGACAGCTCGCAGAAGTCGACCAGCTCGTCGCTCTCCTGGAAGGCCGGCAGGTAGTCGGCGTGCATGCTGTGCGCGCGGCGCAGGATGCCCGCGTCGCGCACGATCAACGCGCCGGTGCCGAACGGCAGGAAGAGCGTCTTGTGCGGGTCGAGCACGATCGAGTCGGCCTCGGCGATCCCGCGCAGGCTCGCGCGACCGCGCTCGGTGAGCATGAAGAAGGCGCCGTACGCGCCGTCGACGTGGAACCACATCGACTGCGCGCGCGCGATGCGCGCCAGCGCCTCGAGGTCGTCGACCGCGCCGGTATTCGTCGTGCCGGCGCTGCCGGCGATGAGGAACGGGCGGAGGCCGGCGGCGCGGTCGCGCGCGATCGCCGCTTCCAGTTCGTCGATGCGGATGCGAAAGAGCGCATCGCTCGGAATCTCGCGGATGTTCGCCGCCGGAAAGCCGGCCAGGCTGGCCGACTTCTGGAACGCGTGGTGGACCTGGTCGCCGCAGTAGAGCGTGGCGTTCGCGAAGTCGTCGCCGAGGAGCGCCTTGCGCGCGGTGATGATGGCGATGAGGTTGGCCATCGAGCCGCCGGTGGTCAGCACGCCGCCGCTCCCCCGCCCGTAGCCGGCGATCTCGCAGAACCAGCGGACTACGTTCGCCTCGATCTGCGCCAGCGCCGGCGCCGCGGCGCAGACGCCGATGTAGCGGTTCACCGCGTCGGCGATGTAGTCGGCCACCGCGGCGTGGTAGATGCCGCCGCCCGGCACGTACGCCAGGTAGCCCGGGCCGGCGGAGGTGAACGAGCGCGGGATTGCCTCGTCGAAGAGGAAGTCGAGCAGCTCGCCGTACGGCGTGCCGCGTTGCGGCAGCGGCTCGATCAGCGTGCGCGCGAAGTCGGTGGCCCCTTCGACGTTCTGCGCCGGCTGGCCGGACAGCGACTCGATGTGCGCGATGACGCGGCGCGCCGCCTCGTCGATGAGGCGGCGCATCTCGTCCGCGCCGGGCTCCAACGGCCGCTCGTCGTCCATCCCGCCGCTTATTGCGTCAGCGACAGCGGTTGGCTGCCGATGCCGAAATGGAGTCCCAGGATGCCGATCAGATTGCCGTTCGGCGTCTCGTCCGCGAAGTTCTTGCCGAAGGTGGCGGTGACGTACAGGTTGTCGTTGATCTTGAAGTTTCCGATCGCCGCGGTGCGCGAGGAGTTGTTGCTGGTATGGCGCCGCTGGAGGTGCTCGGCGGAGACCGAGACGCTGCCGCTGTTCCAGATCAGGCGCGCGCCGAGGTCGAGCGGCTGGCTGATCGTGGTACCGGTGTGGTCGCTGATCCAGCGCACCACGCCGAGCAGGTCGATGTTCGGCTGCGAGGAAGAGGTGCCGGTCGTGGCGTTGAACGTGGTGCGGCTGAGGCGATACGACGGCGTGAGCCAGAAGCCGTTCTTCTGGTGCGCGGAGTGGTCGGCGTCGTTGCCGCTGAAGAGCGCCGTGGTCGCCGCGGCCGCCTCGACGTACCACCGGCCTTCGTAGCGCGCGCTGCGCAGCGATTCGATCAGGTTGGTCAGGTTGGTGTTGCTGCTGATCAGCGGCGCGGCGGTGGCGCCGGGAACCGGCGCGCCCATGTTGACCGCGGCGGTGGTGGTGGCCTGCTTGATGGCGTCGCGGATCTGCCCTTCAACCGCGCTCGGCTTGCCGATCAGCCAGGAGGCGCGGATGCCCAGCCCGCCGAGCGTGCTGGCCGGGGTGGTCGACGTCGCCGCGGTCTGCTGCGTGGTGGCCAGCGAGACCGAGAGCGACTGCAGCAGCGCCTGGCCGAAGTCGGCTTCATTGAACTTGTCGTAGGTCAGGTCGGGATGGTTGGTCATCCAGTACGGCGCGAACTCGAGCGCGAAGTTGCGCGGTGTGGCCGAGGCGTTCGAGTCGTCGACCGCGGAGAGCAGCGACGCGCCGAGCGCCTTCGGCGTGGTCGGCTCCTGCACCGCGCTCGGCGCGATCCCCATCAGCACGAAGGCCGGCGACGGCGGCGTCTTCAGGTCGTCGATGGTGGTCGTCGACTGCGCGGCGGCGGCAAGCGGAAGAAGAAGGAACGAAGCGATCAGCAGGCGTCTCATCGTTCCCTCCTAGACCAGCGTGAAGATGGCGGTGAACGGAATGCCCATCTTGTCCTGCGGCGCCTCGAACCAGAGGGTGTACTCCGCCGGTTCGGAGCCGCCGGTGATGGCGTAGGTGACCGACGCCTTGTTGGTCATCTCGTTGACGTCGGCCACGACGGTCTGCACGCCGAGGCGCTGTCCCTTCACCGCCGACGGCTCGCCGACGCTGAAGGCGGTGATGTCGCCCTTGGCCACCTGGGTGCTGTCGAGCCAGACCGCCGAGCCGCCGATCTGGCCGTCGCCGATGGTGACGCTGAGGAGGACGGGACCGGGGCCGTTGCCCACAGCGTAGTCGCGTTCGAGCACACGATCGTTGATCAATTCCGCCATGATTTCTCTCTCCCTGCGCGGGAGATTAGCACGCCGCGGATGCGCGATCCGCCGCGTGCGAAGAGGAGCTACGGCTCGCTGAAGAGATCGATGATCGGCTCGAGGAATCGCCCGGAGGGGTTGGCGAATCGCCTGGTCTGGTGGAGGACCAGATCCTCGACCACGACCTCCAGCTTGAGGTTCGTCAGGCCGCCGATCACGATCCACTTCCCGCTGCCGCCGTCGGAGAGGTCGATGGCTTTGATGGTGACCTCCGGATCGTCGGCGCTGTAGGTGAAGAAGTAGCCGGTGGCGTCGGAGAGCTGCGTGGCCGGCGCGGCGATCGGCTGGTCGTTGGCGTCGAAGACGGTGAGCGTCGCGCGCAGCTTGCCGCCGGCCAGGCAGAGGGTCCGCTCGTCCGCCGCGCAGCCGCTCGACTCCTGTACGTAGACGTCGTCGACGTAGACCGACGGCAGCCGCGACCCGGGTGGCAGCGCCGGGCCGGCGATGACGATCGAGATCAGCGCGGAATGCGCCCCCTTCGGCGCCTGCTGCCGCATGCTGCCTACGGCGGTGAAGCGTCCCGGCGTCGCCACGGAGCTGGTGTTGAGCTCCGAGAGCGAGGTCGCGCTGCACTGCGAATCGGAGAAGAACGTCAGCCGCGCCGAGGCGGCGGGGATCGTGCCGAGCGCGGGCTTCTTGACCATGATGCGCGCGCCGAAGTCGTAGTCGACGCCTTCGGCCACCGCGATGCACTGCAGGATCCGGCCGGCACCGGTGAGCTGCATCGAGCCGGAGTCCGGCGAGCCGAGCGCGTCGATGCCGATCCAGCTGGCGCCGATGTCCGTCGCCTCGGAGGTGCGGCTCACCTGCGAGCTCCAGTTGGCCAGCTCCTGCCAGACATCGAAGTCGCCTCCCTTCACCAGGTTCGTCGGCAGCGCGAACGCCGGGATGGCGGCCAGCGCGGAGAGAACGAGAAACGCAATGGTTCTGATTCGCATGGCTGGCTCCTAGTTTCCGGTGAAGACGTCGACGACCGGCGAGAGGAAGTGCCCTTCCGGATTGGTGAACTTCTTCCGCTGGCCGCGCGCCAGCTCTTCCACCGCGATCTCCAGCCGGAGGTTGGTCATGCCGCCGATCACCACCCACTTCCCTTCGCCGGCGCCGGAGAGGTCGATGGTCTTGATGGTGAATTCCGCATCGTCGGGACTGTAGGTGTAGAAGTAGCCGGAGCTCGGCGAGATCTGCACCGCCAGCGCCGCCTCGGGCTTCTGCTGCGAATTGAAGATCGACGCCGTGGCGCGCAGCGTTCCGTCGGCAAAGCAGAGCGTCTTGTGGTCGGGGACGCAGCCGCCGGCGTCGCGCAGGAAGACGTCGTCGAAGAAGACCGGCGCGGCCGCCAGCGCGGACGGGGCGTCCTCATCGTCCGCAATCAGCGTGAGCAGCGCGCTCTGCGTACCCACCGGCGCGCGTTTCACGCCGCCGATGGCGGTGAAGCGTCCGGAGGGACCGAGGACCACCCGCTCGGTGGCCACCTCATCGAGCTTCGTTCCCTTGCATCCCGGATCGGTGTAGAAGGCCATCGCGGCGTACGCCAGCATCCGCGAGACGTTGAAGCGCGTGGTACCGCGCGCGGTCTGCACGCGCGCGCCGAACTCGTAGTCGTGCGTGGCGAAGACCTGCACACATTGCTGGATGCCGTCGGCGCGGTTGGAGACCACGGCCGCCGATCCCGACGTTGGACGCGCCAGCGCGTCGACGCCGTTCCAGTCGAACGTCACGCGGTTGCTGGTGCGCGTCCAGTTGCTCAGCGCATCGAGGTCATCGAAGGTCCCGCCTTTGATGAGGTTGGGCGGGATGGCGAAGGCGGGAACGGCGACTACGAGAAACAGCAGTACTGCCGGAACGCATCGGACTCGCATCATGACCTCCTGAAAAGGCAAAGGGCCGCCGGTCCACCCGGCGGCCCTGATGGGCGAAAATGCTGTTCACCAGGAATCGTAGCAAAACCCTGAGAGGGATGCACAACCGGTGCGCAGCGCGCGCTATGGCTTGTCCGGCCGGACGATGGCGTTGATCGCCGCGACCACCTTCAGCTGGCGTTTCGCCGCGCCGGTGGTCACCTCCGACGGGCCATCGGATATCAGCATCTTGATCCCGTTCTTCTGCCACCAGCGGCCGACGTAGACCGTCTCGCCCACCTTGCCGATCACCAGCTCGCCGTTCGCCGCGCGTCCCTTCGGGCGGAGCTGGACGATCAGCAGGTCGCCGTCCTCGATGTTCTCGTGGCTCAGCGCGTCGCCGCGGGCGCGGAAGATGATCTCGCCCTTCTCGATCAGCGACGCCGGGATCGAGGTGTTCTCGCCTTTCAGCTCGACCACCTCCTCGCCCTGGCGGAGCTCCGCGGAGACTTTGACGCTGGCGCTGTCGGCGCCGTCGGCCACCAACGCGCCGCCGGAGCGGCGGCGGGCAGCGGTGCGTCGCACCGGGATCTTCGGGAAGCGCACCACGACCTTCGGTGCACGCTTCTTTCCCTCGTCGATCATCTCCTCGGCCTCGGCGAGGAGCGACTGCGCGCGGGCCGCGCCGTCGTGCGCTTCGCGGATGGTTTCGGCGAGAATCAGCATGTTGACCTGCGCGCCGGGATCTTTCGCGGAGTGCAGGAGGAGAGGACCGAGGTTGATCTCTGTAAGGTCCAGTACCGAAGCGACCTTCTTCAGGACGAGGACGGAGACGTTCGCCCCTTTCTCCAGTGCGGCGAGATGCCGGCGGCTGACGCCGGCGAGGCGGGCGAGCTTCGCCTGTGTGAGCCCTTTGCGGATGCGAGTACTGCGAACCGTTTCCCCGAGCATGAGTAGTAACTTATAGGTTACTGGCATCAGCCGACGCAAGCAACCAGCCGTTCCTCCAAGTGATCGCCGGTCAAAGACATGAAGCTCGAAAGTGGGCTTCGGATCTCGCTTCGGCCACTCAGCGGCTACAGCTTCGCATTGGGAGTGATGGAACCTGAACTTTCCACCCCCTGTGGAAAAGGGCGAAAAGGAAGCGGAACGAAAGAGGCAGGAGCGCGTAGATCAGTGAGGCAGGATCTTGCACTTCGCATGAGTGGCGGATTGACACCCATCATGCCTCTTGTTAATGTGCATGATACTGCACATGCCCACTCGACTGGAAACGTTCATCAAGAGTCGAGGGATCAAGCCAGCGCACCTCGCGCGAGAGTCAGGCTACAGCCGCCAACATCTGCTGCGTATTCGGATGGGGCGGATGGAACCGACCCGGCGTTGCATCGCGGCCATCGCCGCCGCATGCCGACGCCTCTCGCACGAGCCTGTAAAGGCGGCCGATCTCTTCGATCTCGAGGGCGACGAGCGATAGCAAAGCGCACCGCGGGCGAAGGATAGCCCGCCGGTCGCGCGGCCCGCAAAGCCCGTGCTGCCGGCAGAAGGGACCCTTGAAGGTTCCCGAACCCGCGAATGCGACCGATTCTGCACCGCCGAGTGGAACTGAAAGGCGGCAAAGGTCTACGGGCGGTGGCGGGATGTTCGAGACGTGCAGCTCGCGCAAGTTTCCGCCCATCTACGCAGCGTATAGTCCCGCCCCATGTCCGAGCTCCGGCGCGACATCGGTCTCTGGCGCGGCATTGCGCTGAACATGATCGACATGGTCGGCATCGGCCCCTTCATCACCATCCCGCTCATCCTCGCGGAGATGGGCGGCGGGCGCGGCATGCTGGCCTGGATCCTCGGCGGGCTGCTGGCCATCAGCGACGGCCTGGTCACCGCCGAGCTCTCCGCGGAAATGCCGGCGTCGGGCGGGTCGTACGTCTTCCTCCGCCAGGCCTACGGCAAGGCCGGGCGCCTCATCTCCTTCCTCTTTCTCTTCCAGATCCTTTTCTCCGCGCCGCTGTCGATGGCCTCCGGCTGCATCGGCTTCGCGAACTACCTGAAGGTCCTGGTCCCCGCCGCCGGCGATCACATCCCGCTGACCGCCACCATCGTCTGCATCGTCACCATGCTTCTGCTGCTGCGGCGCATCGAGGCCATCGGCAAGTTCTCCATCCTGCTCTGGGCGGGCGTGCTGGCCACGCTCGCCATCGTCATCGTCGCCGGCATCCCGCACATGAAGCTCGACGCCTTCGCCTTCTGGCGCGCGGCGCGACTCGATAACGGCATCGGCTACACCGGCCTCGGCGCCGCGCTGATCTACGCGGTCTACGACTACCTCGGCTACTACAACATCTGCTACATCGGCGATGAAGTGCACGAGCCGGCGAAGACCATTCCGCGCGTGATCGTGGTCTCCATCCTGGCCATCGCCGCGATCTACCTGGTGATGAATGCCTGCCTCATCTCGGTGCTGCCGATGCGGCAGGCGATGACCTCGCCGTCCATCGTCGCCGACTACCTCGCGGTGCTGCTCGGCGAGCGCGCCGCGAAGTGGATCTCGCTGCTGATCCTCTGGACGGCCTTCGCCTCGATCTTCTCGCTGATGCTCGGCTACTCGCGGATCCTCTACGCCGCGGCGCGCGACGGAAACTTCTTCCGCTTCTTCGCGAAGCTGCACGCAACCGAGGGGTATCCGGTGGTGTCGATCCTGTTCCTGGGGTGCGTGGCGGCGCTCTTCTGCTCGCTGCCGCTGAAGCACGTGCTGCAGGCCATCCTCTCCATCCGTGCCGTCATCCCTTTCATGGCGCAGATCGTCGGCGCGGTGATCCTGCGGCGGCGCGAGCCGGACCGCCCGCGCCCCTTCCGCATGTGGCTCTATCCCCTTCCCGCCATCATCGCGCTCGGGCTCTGGGCGTACATCGTGATCTCGCCGCAGAAGGGGCTGCGCGTCGGCGGCCTGTACGTGATGGCCGCGGGGACGTTGTTCTACGTCACCCGCGGCTGGTTGGAGCGGCGGCGCGCGGCCGCGTGATCACTTCTTCGGCTTGCACTTCCCGGCGGCGCCGGCGTTCCAGATCGCATCGAGCTGGGGAACGCTGAGACCGTGCCGGAAGATCTCGAGCTCGTCGAGGCAGCCGCCGAGGTACCCGCTGCCGAGCGACGGATCGCGGCGGAAGATGTGGAGCGGCGCGGTGCTGGAGATCGAGCCGACGCGCGGCGTGAAGTTGAGCACTACGGCGCCGTCGACGTAGATGAAACCGCGCGCCGAACGGCAGCGCGCCGACACCTCCACCGCCACGAAGTGCCAGTTGCCGTCGGCGATGGTGGGCGACGCAAGGGCGGTGAAGTTCGTGCACGCGGAGCCGGCCGAGCCGCAGATCTGGTTGCCGCCGCCCGTCGCCATCTGGAACCCCGGCTGCCCGTTGTGGAGGTAGACGCTCCATCCCTGCAGCGAATTGGTCCCGGACAGGCGCTTGTCGAGGATGGCATAGGTCCCGTCGCGCTTGTCGGTCTTGATCCAGAAGTCGATGGTGAAGGCGTCGGCGAAGTCGAGGACGCAGTCCCCCGCGAAGTCGATCTCCGGATGGTTCGGCACCACGATCTCGCCCGAGCTGCCGTCGAAGCATGCCGCGCCGTCCACCTTGCCGGACGCGGACTGCGTCACGCCGCCCGACGCCGTGCCGGCGTTGTCGTACAGGGCGATGTCGTGGCTGATGGTGTTGCTGCCGGAATCGTACGGCCACCACGCCGACATGTCCGCGGGCGGCGGCGTGCAGTTGTCCTTCGACTTCCAGGAGGACGATGAACAGGCGACGAAAAGAACGATGGAACAGATCGAAATCAGACGTTTCATGACGATTACCTCTCAATGGAGGTAGTGACGTCATGCAGTCCCGCGTTTCACTTCTTTACGAATACCTCGTCGTCCCACTTCAGCGACTCGACTGCGTCGCCCTGGAAGGTGAAGCGCAGCACGCTGCCGTTGCCCGGCGGGAGCTCGACGCGCGCGCTCTCCGGCTCGGTGTACGCCTCCACCTCCGACGTCATCTTCGCCAGCGTGGCCACGAGCTTGTCGCCGCGCTGCTCGATGACGATCGTACCGAGCAACGCGTTCTCGTAGCGGCCGGCGTACGCCGCGTTCGGATGCTGCAGCATCCACGGCCGCTGCGCGCGAGTCTCCACGTCGGCGAGGAAGCGCTCGCGCTGCTGCTGCATGTCTGTCGCGAGTTTGGCCACCTGCTCGGCGGACGGCGTCGCTTTCTCCAGCAGCCGGTCGTAGATCGCCGCCGCCACGAAGTTGGCGACTCGGCCAGACACCCCGCCGGCGTTGATGACCACCGCCACGCCGAGCTTCTTCTCCGGCATGAACGAGACGTGCGCGCGCCACCCCTCGAAGCCGCCGAGGTGGAAGAGCACTTTGTCGCCGGCGTAGTCGGCCTGGTACCAACCGAAGCCGTAGCCGGAGGCCTTGAACGCGTCGCGCGTGGCGGTGGTCGCCACCTGCTGGCGCTGCGCCTCGGCGTACGCCGCGGCGGGAAGCGTGCTAGCGTTGATGTTCGCCGCCAGCCAGCGCGCCAGGTCCGAAGGCGTGGTGACGATGCCGCCGGCGGCGTGCATCATCTGATCGTTCTTGCGGTACTCCAGGCGCACCATCTCCGCCTTGCGGTTCAGGTCGTACGGCGTGGCGATCGGGCGACGTGACGCCTGCGACATGTACGCGGTGGTGTCGTCCATCTTCAGCGGGGTGAAGATCAGGTCGTCGAGCGCGCGCTGCCACGGCTTGCCGGTGACCCGCTCGATGACCAGGCTGGCCACCACGTATCCGAGGTTGTCGTACTGGAAGCCTTCCTTGCGTGGCTTGGACGAGATGAGCAGCGACACCAGCAGCTCCGGCGTGTGCTCGCCGGTGTAGGCGGTGCGGATGACCACCGGCTCATTGATGACCGGCGCGGAGTGCGTGAGGTACTGGCGCAGCGAGAACTTGCCGGCGTCGCCGGTGACTTCCGGCAGGTACTTGGCGATCGGCGCGTCGAGGTCGAGCTTGCCGCGCGAGGCGAGCACCGCGCAGGCCAGGCCGGTGTACGACTTGGTCGACGAGGCGATGTAGTAGCCGGTCTTCGCGCCGGCGCGCGTCCTCGTCTCGCGGTCTGCCCAACCGTAGGCCCAGGAGTAGAACGGCTTGCCGTCGCGCACGACGGCGATGCCGATGCTCGGGACGTCGGGGAGCTGGCGCATCACCTCCGTGACGAGCGCGTCGATGTCGCGGGTGACGGCGTCGGCGGCCGAAGCGGAGACGGCAACGGCGAGGAGGGCGAGGATCGCGATGGCATTCTTCATCATGTGCATAGCTTGTAGCTCCCGTCGCGGACGACGAACCGCGCAAACTCGGCGTGCATGCCGGTCAATACGCCGGAACGGCACCCCTGGTTAGCAATGGGTTAGCGAAGCCGCAGCCAGACGTCGCCCCGCACCTGCAGAACAGCCTCCTGCTGGAAGCGCTTCTTGTACGTGTCGATGATGGCGGCGACATCCGCCTCGTGCCCCGGCGGGTGGATCAGCTGCAGCACGTGCGATTCTTCCGGCACGTCCTTCCACGACCCGTGCGCCTCCCAGTGCGTGAACCCCGAAAAGCGCGGCGTCACCTCCTCGCGCAGGAACTGCTGCCACTCCGCGGCGGTGACCGCCGAGCCGTCCGGCTTGCCGGTGCCGAAGTAGAGCGTGTCGGACTCCGCGCGCTCGTACAGTACGACGCTGCTGCAGGCCACCAGCAGGAGGAACAGGGCCGGAGCGACGCGACGCACGGCGGCTAGAATGCCACGATGCGGTCCGCGATCACAGCACTCGCCCTCACCTTTCTCGCGCTCGCCTCGTTCGCGCAGAACTTCGACAAGGCGGCGCGCCAGGCCTTCACCGCCTGGCAGTTTCCCGGCATGGCCGTCGCCGTGGTGCAGGACGACAAGGTGGTCTTCCTGCAGGCGTACGGCGTCAAGGAGACCGGCAAGCCGGAGCCGCTGACGGTCGACTCGCTCTTCGGCATCGCCTCCACCACCAAGGCCTTCACCTCCACGGCGATGGCCATGCTGGTGGACGAGAAGAAACTGGACTGGGACGACCGCGTCAGTCAACACGTTGACTATTTTCGTCTGGCCGATCCCTGCGCCGACTCGCTGGTTACCCTCCGCGACATCGTCTCGCACCGCACCGGCCTCTCGCGGCACGACGAGCTGTGGGACAACTCCCCGCTGACGCGCGAGGAGATTCTCCGCCGCGTCGCCTCGATCAAGCCGAGCAGGCCGATCCGGACGGCGTACCAGTACAACAACATCATGTTCATGGCCGCCGGCGACGCCGTCGCGTCGGCGTCGAAGACCAGCTGGGACGACTTCATCCGCACCCGCATCTTCGAGCCGCTGGGGATGACGCGCTCGCGCACCACGTTCACCGACTGGGCCACCTCCGACCACGCCACCGGCCATCGCTACGCGAAAGGAGTGGTCTCCGTCCAGCCGGCGCTCGACGACACCAACCTCGGCCCCGCCGGCTCGATCAAGTCGTCGGCGCGCGACATGGCGCAGTGGCTGCGCTTCCAGCTCGGCAACGGCGCCATCGGCGGCAAGCGCCTCGTCTCCGAGGAGGCGCTGAACGAGACGAAGTCGCCGCAGATGGCGCTGCGCGTCGACAAAAACGCGCGCGACATCAACCCCTTCACGCACGTGCAGTCGTACGCCATGGGGTGGAACGTGCAGGACTACCGCGGCGAGCTGCTCGTCACCCACAGCGGCGCGCTCAACGGCTTCCGCACCAGCGTGGCGCTCCTCCCCGACCGCAACGCTGGCGTGGTGGTCCTGGCCAACTCCGGCCGCGGCCTCGGCGTCAGCGCGCTGCGCAACACGCTGCTCGACGAGCTCCTCCGCGCCACCCCGCCGCGCGACTGGAACGCCGCCTACCTCGCTGCGGAGAAGAAGTCGGACGAGCGCGAAGAGAAAGCGAAAACGGACCGCGAGGAGAAGCGCTTCAAGGACACGCATCCCTCACACGACCTCGCCGCGTACGCCGGCACGTACCACGACGCCGCGTACGGCGACGCCGTCGTGGCGGAGGAGAACGGCGCGCTGGTGCTGCGCTGGAGCCGCCTCGCCATCCCGCTGACGCACTACCACTACGACACCTTCCTCGCCGTCTCCGACCCCGACGACGTCGACGAGACCGTGCAGTTCACCGTCGGCACGGACGGCGCGGTGCGCGCCATGTCGCTCTTCGGGCAGGAGTTCACGCGCAAGTGAGCGACGAGGCGCGCGTCGTCATCATCGGCGGAGGCTTCGGCGGCCTGTACGCCGCCAAGGGGCTGCGCGACGCGCCGGTGCGCATCACGCTCGTCGACCGCCGCAACTACCACCTCTTCCAGCCGCTGCTCTACCAGGTCGCCACCGCGGCGCTGAATCCGAGCGATATCGCCTACCCGATCCGCGCCATCCTCCGAAAGCAGAAAAACGCCAGCGTGATCCTCGGCGACGTGACGTCGATCGATCTGCACAAGCGCGCGGTGCAGCTCGCCGACGCCGCCGCGCTCGCCTACGACTACCTCATCGTCGCCACCGGCGCCACGCACTCGTACTTCGGGCATCACGAGTGGGAGAAGGCGGCGCCGGGGCTGAAGACGATCGAGGACGCGCTGGAGATCCGCCGCCGCGTGCTGCTGGCCTTCGAGGCGGCGGAGCGCGAGAGCGACGCCGACGCGCAGCGCGCCTGGCTGACCTTCGTCATCGTCGGCGCCGGCCCGACCGGCGTCGAGCTGGCCGGCGCGCTCTCCGAGATCGCGCGGCAGACCATGCTGCGCGACTTCCGCCGCATCAATCCCTCGAGCGCGCGGGTGATCCTGGTGGAGGGGCGCGACCGCGTGCTGCCGACGTATCCGCAGTCGCTCTCCGCCAAGGCCGAGGAGCAGTTGCGCGGGCTCGGCGTGGAAGTGCTCACCGGCGCGACCGTCACCAGCCTCAGCGACCGCGAGGTCTGCCTCGGCGACGCGTCGATCGCGACGCGCACGGTGCTCTGGGGCGCCGGCGTGCAGGCCTCGCCGCTTGCACGCAACCTCGGCGCGCCGCTCGACCGCGCCGGACGCGTGATCGTCGAGCCGAGCCTCGCCATCCCCGGCCACCCCGAGGCGTTCGTCATCGGCGACCTCGCCGCGGTGGAAGGCGTGCCGGGCGTCGCGCCAGCGGCGATCCAGGAAGGGCAGCACGCCGCGCTCAACATCGAGCGCGCGATTGAAGGCCAGCCGCTGCGCGCGTTCCACTATCGCGACAAGGGCTCGCTGGCGACCATCGGGCGCGCGGCGGGCGTCGGCGACTTCGGCCGCATCAAGTTGAGCGGCTTCCTGGCGTGGTTCGCCTGGCTGGCCATCCACATCTTCTTCCTCATCGGGTTCCGCAACCGCCTGCTGGTGATGCTGCAGTGGGCGTGGGCGTACGTGACGTACCAGCGCGGCGCGCGGCTGATTACGGGAGAAACCTGGCGCGCCGGTCCCTCCAAGGACTGAGTCGGGTCGGACCACCGATGCCCGACCGGATTCCCCATCCGATCAGGCGGCTCCGGCCCGGCTCTCTGTTATTCTGCCTTTCCGCACTCCAGGGCATGTTCGAGACCGTCGTTCCTCCGTCTGTCGCGCGGCGCAGCCGTCGCGTTCTGTACGAAACGCTGCCGGTGTCGCTGGCGGCGCACGCGATCGCGATCATCGGCATCCTGACCGCGAACGTCTGGGAGGTCGGCTTTCCGTCGCAGTCGCCGAAGATGACGGTCGCCTACAGCCTGACGCGTCTGCCCGACCCGCCCCCACCGCCGCCCCCTCCTCCCGCACGTCAGCCGGCTGCACCGCAGGCGAAGCCGCAGGTGTTGCCGAAGCCGGCGCCGCCGCCGCCCGCGGCGACGACGATGATCGTGGCGCCGACCGTCATCCCCGACTTCATCCCGGAGGTCGCTGAAGCGGCACCCGCACCGCCGCTGCCGGTGATCGAAGCGCCCGCCGTCATCGAGCAGGCGCCGCACGGCCCCGCCGCCGGCGACACCAACGGCGTCCCCGGCGGCGATCTCCTCGGCAAAAAGTTCGGCGTCTCCGGCGGCATCGTCTTCGCCGAAGACGGCAAGGTGCACGTCGACCGGCACGTGAAGCTGCCGCTGAAGGTGCTCGAGCAGGAGTTCCCCGCCTATCCCGAGGCGGCGAGGAAGGAGCGGCTCGAGGATCGCTGCGTCATCCGCTACACCATCGGGCTGAACGGGCGCGTCATCGACGTCGCCATCGTCGAGCACGCGCAGCACGAGATATTCGAGACGGCCTCGCTCGACGTCCTCCGCCGCTGGCGCTTCCGCCCGATGAAAGTGAACGGGCAGCCGGTGGAAGTGGTGCACGAGGTGGAGTTCTTCTACCAGTTCACGCAGCGCTGAGAAGTTTTTCGCGCAGGCGGGTGCGCTCGCGTGCATCGAGCATCTTTCCTTCGCCGGCGCGCAGGTTCTCTTCCAGGTGCTCCACGCTCGACGTCGCCGGGATGACGCAGGTGACCTCGTCATGCGAGACGATCCAGCGGAGGAACATCTCGCTCCAGGTGCCGCAGCCGAACTCCGCCGCCCACTCCGGCAGCGGCTTGCGCTGCACACGGTGAATGAGCGCGCCGCCTTCGAAGGGACGGTTGACGATGACCGCGATTCCACGCTCCGCGGCCAGCGGGAGGAGGTGCTCCGCCGCGTCCGGCAGCTCGACCGACATCGGCAGCTGGACGAAGTCGATCTCCTCGGCGGCCATGATCGAGGCGAGCTCGCCGAATGCCGACTTCTGGTAGTGCGTGATGCCGAGGTAGCGCACGCGGCCGGCGCGCTGCCAGTCGCGCAGCGTGGCGAGGTGCGTGCGCCAGTCGACGAGGTTATGCACCTGGATGAGGTCGACGACCTCGCGACGCAGCAGCCGCATCGAGCGTTCCATCTGCTCGATCCCCTCGGTACGCCCGCGCGTCCAGACCTTCGTGGCAAGGAACGCGTTTGCCGGTGCCAGTTCGCCCACCACTTCCTCCGCCCGCCCGTACATCGGCGAGGTGTCGACGAGGCGCGCGCCAGACGCGGCGAAGCTGTCGAGCACGGCGGTCAGCGGCTCGCGCGCGCGGCGCGAGGCGACGTCGAAGGTTTGCCACGTGCCCATGCCGATCACCGGCACGGGCTCGTCGGTCATCGGGATTCTGCGAGCAATCATGAAGGTCTGCGTGCTGTGTCCTGCGCTGCAAGTCGGCACGCAGCACGCAGGACACGGGACGCAGCACCGTTCATTCGAACCCCATGCCTGACCCCTTTCCCTACAAATCCCAGCTCGAACTACCCGTCATCGGCCTGGAGGCCGAGTTCAAGGTCTTCGTCGACGGCGAGGAGACGACGCCGGAAGCCGTCTGGCGGACGCCCGTGGCGTTCGTCGACCGACCGCTGCTGCAGCGGACGTCGAAGTCGCTGCAGCTGCCGACCGGCGGCGCGCTCTACTTCGACGGCGGCGTGATCGAGGTGGTCACCCCGGTGATCGAGATCGCGCCGCAGTGCACGGCGCGCGCGGTGCGCAGCCTCTGGGAGCAGATCGGCTTCGTGCGCGGCCAGCTCGACTGGTGGGAGGCGCACACCGGCCGCGACGTCCGGCTGCAGGCCTTCAGCTGCCACGTCAACATCTCCTTCGAGCTGCCGCGCGAGGAGCGCGGCTCGAATCGCACCGTGCAGAAGCTGGCGCTGCTGCTGGCTCACCTGCTGCCGGTGCCGGCCATCGTCGCCGGCGCGAACCGGCGCTCGACCGGCATCGGCGTCCGTCCGCGGCGCGAGCGAATCGAGATCACCGCCGACTTCACCCCCGACCCCGGACTGATGGCGGCCACGGTAGCGCTGATCGTCGGCATTACCCGGGACGTGATCGGCTGGCCGTCGTATCGCGTCGAAGAGCTCGACGCGCGAGGCGTGCCGAGGCTGGCGGACGTCGCACCGGGCCGCCATCCATCGCGCAACGGCTGGGTGACGCGCGACTTTCACTTTCCGCGCAACCCATTCGAAGGCGATCTAGACGCCGAGGTCTGGCGCACGGCCGACGGGCGGAGCATCGCGTTGCGCGCGCTGGCGCGCGAGACTGTGATGCTCTTCGGCGATGCCATCCGCGCCGTCGCCGATCCGTTCAGCGTCCACCTGCTGCTGTCGCTGGTGCGCGGCGAGACGCCGGCGCTCCTCGACCTCGACCACCGCCCCGCGGCGTACGACGACGTCGGCCGCACCATCCGCTGGGGCTCGGTGCTGCCGGAGCTGGAGAACTTCGCCGCGCTGATGCCGGGCGACGCTCCACGCCGCCGCAGCGCCGACCTCGAGGAGAAGCTCGCGCCGCCATGGTCTGGCGCGAGCCACGAGCGTCCCACGCTCGAGCGACGCGCACCGGCGCCGTTGCCGTCACCGCGGCGCCTTACTCGCTCCGCGTACGAGCGCGTCTTCCTCAAGCTGGGAGGCCGGCAGCCACTGCGGATCGGTCGCGAACTGCTCACCCCGGTGCGCGTAAAGGGCTGGTATCACTCGGTCTTCAGGGCACCGGACGGCGAGGAGCGGCTCCTCTCCATCGACCAGCTCCGGCGGGTACAGTACTGATCCATTGAATCCCAAGTGACCCGCCAAAAAGGGCCGGTTGGCGCAATTGCTGACCCAACGATCACATGCCGATCGTTTGTTTCCAATCAGTTACGACATGGCCGTTGGCTTGCTCTAGGGAGGCCGTTCCGTCAACCACAAAAAACAGAAAAAAGGAGCCGATACCCTGATGAAGAAAGTCCTCGTCTGTCTTGCAGTGCTCGCGCTTGCGACCGCGGCCTTCGCGCAGGAAGTTCCGGATGTCCCGCCGGGACAGAGCACCCACTCCATGGAGATCCGCGGCTGGGCCAAGCCCGGCGGCGGCGGTGCCAACAACCTGATCTACCACACCGGCGCGCCGGTCATCCGCAACGCCAAAGTGGTCTACATCTTCTGGGGCAGCTTCCCTTCCGGCTACACCAACGAGCTCCAGCAGTTCCGCAACCAGTTCGGGACCACGCCGGAGTACAACACCATCACCGAGTACTACGGTGAGGACGCGGTCGCCGGTTACGGCAACATCGCGATGTCCAACCTCGGCGGCGGCACGGCCGACTGGTTCGACACCTCCACGCCCCCGACCAACGTCACCGACTCTCTGGTCCAGGCCAAAGTGAAGGAGTATCTCAACACCCACGCCTTCAACAACAGCACCGTCTACGAGGTCTTCATCCCACCCGCCAGCTACTCCTCCAGCGGCACGTCGACCTCCTGCGGTGGCCCGAGCCTGGCCTACTGCGCCTACCACGGCCACTTCAGCTACCTGGGCAACGACGTGAAGTACTCCATCGAGCCGTACCCGAGCTGCAGCGGCTGCAAGGTCAGCGGCTGGAGCGACGCCCAGAACCAGGAGCACTTCGTCACGCACGAGACCCGCGAGGCGGTCACCGATCCGGACCTCAACGCGTGGTACGACCGCCGCGGCTACGAAGCCGACGACAAGTGCGCCTGGTCGCCCTCGCCGTTCATCGGCACCGGCGGCTATGGCTACCAGTACGAGTGGTCGAATCAGGCCAGCGGCTGCATCACGGCCAGGTAATCGCTCCTTACGCGACCTTCCGAGCCCCGGCCACGTGCCGGGGCTTTTTTTCGTCCTCATCTTCCGCCGCTGCCAGGTGCTCGATCCGCCGCTTGAACAGCGCCAGCACCACCGCGGCGATGCCGAGCACTGCGCAGCAGATGCCGAAGATGCGGTAGAGCGGGAAGCGGTCGGCGAAGCTGGCGATCCAGCCGGCCAGGAAGTTCCCCAGCGCAGCGGCCAGGAACCAGACCCCCATCATCAGTCCGCCCAGCCGCTTCGGCGCGAGCTTCGTCACCAGGCTCAGTCCCACCGGGCTGAGACAGAGCTCGCCGAAGGTGTGGACGAGGTAGAGCGCGGTGAGCCACATCGGGCTGACGCGCACGCCGCGCGTGCCGGCGGCGAAGGCCGCCGGGAGCAGGATCAGGAAGCCGAGACAGGCCAGCGCCAGTCCGATGGCGAACTTCGTGGGACTGGACGGCGCGCGCTTGCCGAGCCGCAGCCACATCCAGGCGAAGACCGGCGCCAGCGTGATGACGAAGAGCGGCTGCTCGCTCTGGAACCAGCTGGACGGAAACGACCAGCCGAAGAGCGACAGCCGCGTATGGCGGTCGGCGAAGAGGGTGAGCGTCGAGCCGGCCTGCTCGAACCCGCCCCAGAAGATGACGGTGAAGACGAAGAGGATGCAGATGACGGCGATGCGCCGCCACTCGGCGCTCGTCAGTGTAGGCGCTGCCGCCCTCGGCAGCGCTGCGCGCCCGAGGGCGTGCGCGCCCACACTGGTCAGCCGCTTCCGCCCGAGGACGTACTGCGTCAATCCGATGGCCATCCCCACGCCGGCGGCGGCGAAGCCTAAGTGCCAGTCCACCTTCTGCCCGAGGTAGCCGCAGATCAGCGGCGCGATCATCGCGCCGAGGTTGATGCCCATGTAGAAGAGCGAGAAGCCGGCGTCGCGACGCTGGTCGTCCGCGGAGTACAGCGAGCCAACCAGCGTGCTGACGTTCGGCTTCAGCAGCCCCGTGCCGCAGACGATGAGCGCCAGTCCGGCGAAGAAGGTCTCGATGCGCGGCACCGCCATCGCGAAGTGCCCGAGCATGATCAGGATCCCGCCGTAGAGCACCGCGCGGTAGTGGCCGATCCAGCGGTCCGCCACCCACCCGCCCGGGATCGACAGCGCGTACACCCCCATCGTGTACGTGCCGTAGATCATCGCCGCGTTCTTCGTGGAGAACGCCAGGCCGTTGATCATGAAGAGCAGGAGCAGCGAGCGCATGCCGTAGTAGCTGAAGCGCTCCCACATCTCGGTGAAGAAGAGGGTGGAGAGTCCGCGGGGATGACCGAACCAGTCGCGCATGTGCGCGAGAGTGGCGGCTGGCGCGCGCGCGAGCCGCGGAAATGTCACCAGCGGTGCGCCGGCGGCAACGAGCGGCAACAGTGTGGGCGGCGCCGCCCTCGGTGCCGCTGCGCGCCCGAGGGCGGGCGCGCCCACACCGTCTATCATCGAATGCGATGTCCCGTCCCAAGCTCGCGCTGTTGCTCTTCGCCGCCTGGACGCTGGTCGGCCTCTACTTCGCCACGCAGGCGTACTACAACCCGGCCTTCGTCCCTCGGTTGCCGTGGTCGCAGGCCATCCTCATCAACCTCACCTACTACTACCTCTGGGGACTCTGCACGCCGCTGGTGATCGTGATGGCGCGACGCTTCCGCTTCGACCAGAAGCGGTGGCCGCGCGCGCTGGCCGCGCACATCGTGGCCAGCTGCGTGCTCACCGCGCTGCAGATCCTCATCGCCGAGGCGCTCCTCGGACGGCTGCAGCTGGCCGGACGCGAAGGCGCCACGCTGCTGCACAAGATCGGTTACGCCTTCGGCGTCAACTTCCACTCCTCGCTGCCGACCTACTGGCTGATCCTCTTCATCACCTTCGCCGTCGACTACTACACCAACGCCGCGCGGCTCCGCGCGCAGCTCTCCGAGGCCTCGCTGCGCGCGCTGAAGATGCAGCTCAATCCGCACTTTCTCTTCAACACCCTCAACTCAATCTCCTCGCTGATGTACAGCGACGTGGAGAGCGCGGACGCCATGCTGGCGCGGCTCAGCGAGTTCCTGCGCATGACCCTCGACCGCGACCTGGCCGACGAGATCCCGCTGGAGCAGGAGATCGAGTTCGTCCGCCGCTACCTGGAGATCGAGAAGATCCGCTTCGACGAGCGGCTGCAGGTGCGCATCGACGTCGCGCGCGACGTCGAGCAGGCCTCCGTCCCCAGCCTGGCGTTGCAGCCGCTGGTGGAGAACGCCATCCACCACGGCATCGCGCCGCGGCCGGAAGGCGGCGCCATCGAGATCCGCGCCCACCGCCTGAACGGCAACCTCCACCTCTCCGTCGCCGACGACGGCCTCGGCAGCGAGACCCTGCCGCGCGAGCGCATCGGCCTGGCAAACACCCGCGCGCGGCTCGAGCAGCTCTACGGCAGCGAACAGACGCTGTCCATCAGCAACATGCAGCGCGGCGGGTTCCGCGTCGACATGGTCATCCCCTACCACGAGGCGCCATGAGCAAGCTCCGCGCGATCATCGTCGACGACGAGCGCCTCGGCCGGCAGAAGATCCGCGCCATGCTCGCCGGCCACGATGACATCAGCGTCGTCGCCGAATGCGCCAACGGCGCCGACGCGGCATCGGAGATCCGCAGGCAGGAGCCCGACCTCGTCTTCCTCGACATCCAGATGCCCGGCAGCGACGGCTTCGACGTGATCCGCAAGCTGCGCCGCGGCGAGCTGCCCGCCATCGTCTTCGTCACTGCGCACGACGAGTACGCGCTGCGCGCCTTCGACGTCAACGCCGTCGACTACCTCCTCAAGCCCTTCGACCGCCGCCGCTTCGCCGAGGCGCTGCGCCGCGTGCGGCAGCGCATCGAGCGGTCGGCGCTGGAGGCGCAGCGGCAGGAGCGCTACTGGAACCGCTTCATCGCCAAGTCGCACGGACGTTTGCTGTTCGTCCCCGCGCCGGACGTCGACTGGATCGAGGCGGAAGGCAAGTACGTGCGCATCCACGTCTCGGGCGCCACGCACCTCCTGCGCCTGGCGATGCACGAGGTGGAGGAGCGCCTCGACCCGGCGGAGTTCGCGCGCATCCACCGCGGAACCATCGTCAACCTGAAGAAAGTGGCCGAGATGTACCGCGGCTTCGGCGGCGACTACGTGGTCGTGCTCCGCGGCGGCGAACGGCTGACGCTGAGCCGGAGGTACTGGTCGAAGCTGAAGCATGTGGGGGGACTGACCTAGCGAGCGGGTTGCAGCGAGCAGCGAGCGGGAAGCCCTGCTCGCCGCTCGCTGCAACCTGCTCGCTCGATATACTTCGCCCCCATGAGTGATCTCTCCTCCCTCTACCCCGCGCACGTGCAGACCGTCAAACAGCGCCACGACCGCGCGCTGCGCGAGAGCGGCTACGACCACGTCATCGTCTCCGGCGGCGCGCTGCACCTCGCCTTCCTCGATGACATGTACTACCCCTTCAAGGTCAACCCGCACTTCAAGTCGTGGGTGCCGGTGGTCGACAACCCGCACTGCTTCCTCGTCTACACGCCCGGCGAACGGCCGCGCGTCGTCTACTACCAGCCGATCGACTACTGGTACAAACCGGCGGACACGCCGGATGGCTACTGGACCGGCGAGTTCGACATCCGCGTCATCACCGAGCCCGAGCAGGCCAAGGAGCACTTCCCGCGCGGCGGCCGCGTCGCCTTCCTCGGCGAGGCCGAGGAGCTGCAGACCGGCGATCTCAATCCGCAGGCGCTGCTCGACCTGCTCCACTGGGAGCGCTCCTGGAAGACCGACTACGAGATCGAGTGCCTCCGCCAGGCGAACGTGAAGGCCGCGCGCGGGCACCGCGCCGCGGAGAAGGCCTTCCGCGACGGCAAGACCGAGTACCAGATCCACCTGGAGTACCTCCGCGCGTCCGATCAGACCGAGGAGGAACTGCCGTACGGCAACATCATCGCCCTCAACGAGAACGCCGCGGTACTGCACTACTTCCAGCACGACCGCCGTCAGCTCGAGCTCCACTCGTTCCTGATCGACGCCGGCGCCAGCGTCAACGGCTACGCCTCCGACGTCACCCGCACCTACTCCACCAACGGCGGCGAGTTTGGCCAGCTGATCGAGGCGATGGACGCCATGCAGCAGGAGCTCTGCGCCGCGGTGAAGCCCGGCGCGAACTACCCCGACATCCACATGCTCGCCCACCAGAAGGTCGCGGCCATCCTGTCGCGGTTCGGCTTCGTGAAGCTCGACGCCGGCGCGATCGTCGACACCGGCATCAGCAGCGCCTTCTTCCCTCACGGCGTCGGCCACTACCTCGGACTACAGGTGCACGACGTCGCCGGCTTCATGGCCGACAAGAGCGGCAAGACCATCCCCAAGCCCGACGGCCACCCCTACCTCCGCCTCACCCGCAAGGTGGAGCCGCGCATGGTCTTCACCATCGAGCCCGGCCTCTACTTCATCGAGCCGCTGCTGGCCGACCTGAAGAAGAGCGACAACGCGAAGCACGTCAACTGGGAGAAGGTCGACGCCTTCCGCAAGTTCGGCGGCATCCGCATCGAGGACGACGTGGTGGTGACCGAGGCGGGACACGACAACCTGACGCGCGCCGCGTTCGCGGCGCTCTAAGGTCCTCACCGCATGTCCGAACTGACGAGAGGCTGGCGGCGTCTCGCCGTCGCGCTCGGCCTTTCACTCGCCGTCACCCTGCTGCTCAGCTCGCAGTGGACGACGGGGATCTGGTCCCTGTTCGGCCGCACGGTGACGCTGGGGCTGATCGGACTCTTGGTGTTCAGCCTCTTCGAGCGGTGGCCGAAGCGGCTGCCGCGGTGGCTGGCGCGCTGGGTGTTGCAGGTGGTCGGCGTCGGCGTGGCCATGCCGCTCACCACCGTGGCCGTCTACATCCTCTCCACCAGGGCCGGCGCGTTGCCCTTCTGGCGCGACCCCGATCGGATGAACGGCTTCATGATGCTGACCTTCCTCGGCATCCTCATCGCCCCCTGGACCGCGCTCGCCGCGCTGCTGCGGCAGAAGGAAGCCTTCGCGCGACACCAGGCGCTCGCCTTCCAGCTGGAGCGCAGTGAGCTCGAGCGCCAGGCGCTCGACGCCCGCTTCCACCTGCTGCAGGCGCAGGTCGCGCCGCATTTCCTGTTCAACACGCTGGCGAACGTGCAGGCGCTGGTCGACGCCGGATCGCCGCAGGCTCCCGCCGTGCTGCGCAGCCTCGTCGCCTATCTCCGCGCCGCCGTCCCTTTGCTGCACCAGCCCGAGGCGACGCTCGGCCGGGAACTGGAGCTCGTCCGCGCCTATCTGGAGCTGATGCACATGCGGATGCCCGACCGCCTGCAGTTCGAGCTGCGCGTCGACGACTCCGCGCTCGCGCTGCGCTGCCCGCCCACGACGCTGTTGACGCTGGTGGAGAACGCGGTGCGCCACGGCATCGACCCGAGCGAAGACGGCGGCCGGATCGAGATCGTGGTCGAGCGGCGCGGCGGCCAGTGCGTCATGCGCGTCAGCGACAGCGGCGTCGGCCTGCGTCAGAGCGGCAACGGACTGGGAACCGGCCTTTCCGCGCTGCGCGAGCGACTGCAGCTGATGTTCGGCGACGGCGCGAAGCTGCGCGTCACGGCACGTGAGCCCCGCGGCGTCTGCGCCGAGGTGGAGATCGATGTGGGACGGGTTCTCAACCCGTCCGCGGCCGTGGCTACATCGACATGAGCGACCGTCCCACCGCGCTGATCGCCGACGACGAGCCGCTGCTGCGCGAGGCGCTGGCGCGGCAGCTCGCGCGGGCCTGGCCCGAGCTCGATGTCGTCGCCCAGGCGCGCAACGGCCGCGAGGCCATCAGCCTCTTCGACGCCCATCGTCCCGACGTCTGCTTCCTCGACATCCAGATGCCGGGACTCTCCGGCGTCGACGTGGCGAGCCACATCGGCCGGCGCGCGCATCTGGTGTTCGTCACGGCGCACGATCACTACGCCGTGAAGGCCTTCGAGCAGGGCGCGCTCGACTACCTCCTCAAGCCGGTGGAGCCTTCGCGCCTCGGCGAGACGGTCGCGCGGCTGAAGGAGCGCCTCGAAGCGGCGCGCCCGGCGGTGAACACCGAGGCGCTGCTGCAACAGCTCGCGGTGCAGCTGCAGAGCATCGCCGCGCCGGCGCCGCTGCGCTGGATCCGTGCGCAGACCGGGCAGACCCTGCGCCTCATCTCCGTCGACGACGTCGACTACTTCCGTTCCGATGCAAAGTACACAGTGGTCGCCTGGCGCGAAGGTGAAGCGGTGATCCGCACGCCCCTGAAGGACCTGCTCGCGCAGCTCGACCCGGATCAGTTCGCGCAGGTCCACCGGTCGGTGGTGGTCAACCTCCGCGCCGTCAGCCACGTCCGGCGGCACGACAACGAGACCGCGGAGATCCACCTCAAGGGTCGCAAAGAGGTGCTGCCGGTCAGCCGCGGCTACCTCCATCTGTTCCGTCAGACGTAGCTCGTCCCCCGAAAACCGCCGTTCGTCGCAAACGGATGGGCGCAGGCCCGATGCAAACCGATACTCCTCGCATCATGGTCTCGACCTTCCGGCTCTACCTGCTCCGCGCGAACTACTTGGTGATCTCCCTCTTCCTCACCACCCAGATCTGGCCGCTGCTCTTCCACCACAGACCCTGGAGCGTGATGCACGGCGTCGCGGTCTGCCTGCTGGCGGCGATGGCTCCGCTGGTCCTTCTCGGACTGCGGTATCCGTTGAAGATGCTGCCCATCCTTCTCTTCGAAATGACGTGGAAGACGATCTGGGTGATCGCCATCGGCATCCCGCTGTGGCGCGCCCATCAGATCGACGCCGACACGTGGGAGACGTTCAAGGCGTGCCTGTTGGGAGTGGTGATCTTTCCGATCTCCATCCCGTGGCCGTACGTCTTCGCCAATTACCTGAAGCCGCGGGGCGACCGCTGGGGACGCGCGGCATGAGAAAGTACAATCGCTGTCGCTCCTCAGACAGCGCATGGATCCCTTCATCATTCTGCTCGTCATCGCGGTCGTCTTCAGCCTGGCCGTCCGCGCCTGGGGCCGCTCGAAGCGCGCCGCGCTCGCCGTTCCCGCGCCGGCATTCGTCGCCACGCCCGCCCCGCAGCGAACCGACATCTACGCGCTCGCCAAGGCTGCGCATGACCCGTACGGCGCCACGGCCCATCCCTCCGACGTCCTGAAGATCCCGCAGTTCATCGACGCGGCGGTGCAGACCGCCAACGCCGACTACACCAACGAGCAGCTCATCAATTACGCGTGTGGAGATAACGGCACGCTCTCCTCCATCGCCCTCGAGGCGCTGGCGCTGCGCAAGGAGCACGCCGCCGCTATCCGTCCGCTCCTCCTGCAGAACATCAACTCCGTGGGCGCGCCGTGGAGCCGCTACTTCGTCCTTCGCGCGCTGCATCTCCTCACTCCTCTGCCGGAGCCGCTCGTCCTCGACGTCCTCCGCCGCCTGGAGTACCACTGGACCGGCGGCGACCGCTACACGCCGCAGTTCCTTCGCGACTTCATCCGCCTCCGCCTCGGCGGCGGCGAAGCGCTGCAAGGCGCGGACGATCTCAGCACCGAGACCACCGAAACCATCCGCGCCACCCTCGACGCGCTCGATCCTCAGGACGCCAGCGCCGTTCGCGAGATCATCGACCGGAACGCCGGCACGCGCGTCGACCTCCCGTGGCTCGAGACCGTCGGCAAGGTGTGGAAGCCGGAGGAGCTCGCGCTCGACGACGTGGTCACGACGCCCGCCATCGACGCGGCGGTGAGCGAGCTCGAAGCGACCATGACCGCCGAGCGCCGGCGTCCCGCCCTCCTGATCGGCGACGTCGGCGTCGGCAAGCGCGTCCTGATGCGCCTCGCCGCGCGGCGCCTGCACGACCGCGGCTGGAGCATCTTCGAAGCCGGCGCCAACGAGCTGCTGGCCGGGCAGATGTACTTCGGCCAGTTCGAGGAGCGGATGCAGACGCTGATGCGCAACCTGCGCCGCCGGCGCGTGCTCTGGATCGTCAACGACCTCGCCGCGCTCGTCCTCGCCGGCCGCCACCAGCACAGCGCCACCGGCGCGCTCGACATCCTCCTCCCCCACCTCGAATCGGGCGAGGTGGTGGTGATCGGTACCGTGGAGCCGGCGGTCTACGAGAAATTACTCCTGGAAAAGCCGCGCCTGCGCACTGCCTTCCGCTCCTTTCGCGTGCTCGGATTGCCGGCGGATGAGACGGTCGACCTTGCGAGGCGCTGGGCGAAGCAGAATCCGATCGATACCGCGACGCCGCTCCTCGACGACGACGTCCTGCACGAGGCCTGGCAGCTCACCACGCAATACCTCGGCATCAAGGCCTGTCCGGGAAATCTGATCGACCTGCTCAAGCTCACCCGCACGCGCGTGCGGAGCGCCGGCCGCGCGGCCATCGGCTTTGAAGACCTGATCGCCTCGCTGGCGTCGCTCACCGGCCTGCCCGAAGCGATCCTCGACGAGCGCGAAGGGCTCGACCTGCAGTCGCTGCGCGCGCACTTCGGGGAGCGCGTGCTCGGGCAGCCCGAGGCGGTGAACGCGCTGGTCGAGAGAGTGGCGATGATCAAGGCCGGGCTGACCGATCCGGGCCGCCCGCTCGGCGTCTTCCTCTTCGCCGGTCCCACCGGCACCGGCAAGACCGAGATCGCCAAGGCGCTGGCCGAGTTCCTGTTCGGCTCCGCCAGCCGGATGCTGCGCGTCGACATGAGCGAGCTGCAGACGCCGGAGTCGCTCTCGCGCCTCATCGGCGACGGCGAGGCGGCCGGCGCCGGCGGCTCGCTGGTCGAGCAGATCCGGCGGCAGCCGTTCTCCATCGTCCTCCTCGACGAGTTCGAGAAATCGCACCCGAATGTCGCCGATCTCTTCCTGCAACTGTTCGACGACGGCCGTCTCACCGACCGCCGCGGCGTGACCGCCGACTTCCGCCACGCGCTGGTCATCATGACCTCCAACGTCGGATCCGCCATCCAGACCACCGGCCGCCTCGGCTTCTCCAGCGATGACGCCGGCTTCGCGCCGGCCACGGTGCGCGCGGCGCTCGACAAGCAGTTCCGCAAGGAGTTCCTCAACCGCATCGACCGCATCGTCGTCTTCCGCCCGCTGTCGCGCGAGACGATGCGCCGGATTCTGAAGCACGAGCTGAGCGACCTCTACCTCCGCCGCGGACTGCGCAACCGGCCGTGGGCGGTGGAGTGGGACTCCAGCGCGATCGATTTCCTGTTGGATAAAGGCTTCACGCCGGACATGGGCGCGCGCCCGCTCAAGCGCGCCATCGACCAGCACGTCCTGTCGCCGCTGGCCATGGCCATCGTCGACCGCTCGCTGCCGGACGGCGAGCAGTTCGTCTACCTCCGTAGCGACGGCGAGACCCTGGAGATCGAGTTCATCGACGCATGTGGGACGGGTTCTCAACCCGTCGCCGAGCCGGGCCCACCCGTCTCCGCGCACTCGCTGCGCGAGATCGTCGCCGGCGCGCGCGGCTCATCCGAGGAGATCGAGCTGCTCGAAGCCGCGTACGCCGAGATCGAGCGCACCGTGCACGGCGACGCCTGGCGCCAGAAGAAGGAGATCGACCTCTCCATGACGGCGCTGCCGGAGTTCTGGCAGTCCACCGACCGCTTCGCCATCCTGACCAAGGCGGAGTACCGCGACCGCGTCGAGGCCGGCGTGGAGACGGCGACGTCGATGATGCAGCGCCTGCGGCAGAAGACCCCGCGGCTGGTGGAGCGCCTCGCGCAGCAGCTCTTCCTGCTCAAGACCGCCATCGACGCGCTCGACGCCGACCTGCCGTGGGAGGCCTTCGTCCACATCGACGCCGGCGAGAACGGTCGCGAGCTGGCCGCGATGATGCGGAAGATGTACGCCGCCTGGGCCCGCCGCCGCGGCATGCGCATGGAGCCGCTGATCGAGAACGACCGCGAGCAGCTGCTGTCCGTCTCCGGCTTCGGCGCCTATTCCATCCTCCGCGACGAGCAGGGCGTGCACGTGCTGGAGAAGCCGCGCGACGACGGCAGCTCCGAGCGCCTGCAGGTCCGTCTCCGCGTCGCCCCCCAACCACCCACCCAGGTTCGCGCCGCCGACGCGCTGACACTCATCCGCGCCGGCGACCCCGCGCTGCAGATCGTCCGCCGCTACCGTGAGCTGCCTTCCCCGCTCGTCCGCGACGCCATCCACCAGTGGCGCACCGGGCGGCTCGACTTCGTCCTCGACGGGAACTTCGACGTGATGACGGGCGGGGAGTAAGCGACCGCCGCAACGCTGCTAACCTGCAGGTTCGATGAAGTTCGAGTGGGATGACGCGAAGGCAGCGTCTAATCTGGCCAAGCACGGCGTCTATGAAGAAGAAAGCTTCCCCTGATTCCAAAGATCTGAGGCCGGAGTACGGAGCTGAGCTATTCAGCCATATGAAGGGCAACCGCTTCGCGGGCCTCGAGCTCCACTTCAAAGGCCGCCGGCCGGTTTATCTCGACGAGGATGTCGCCGAAGTGTTCGACACGCCGGAGGCGGTCAACACCGTGCTCCGGTCCGCGATTCGGGCAATGCGTACGGCTGGGGTGATCACGTCCTCCAAGAGTGCTCGCGCGAAACGCCGTGCTTCCTAAGTCTGCCCTCTCGCGCGCCGAGCTCGTCCGTATCCGTATAATCCCCCTCCCGAACAACGGAGGAGGAACACGATGACCGGTCGGACCTATCGTTTGATCTTGATTGCCGCGCTGCTGCTGCTCGCGGTTTCCGCGTTTGCGGAGCAGTTGGACGCGAACGCCATTCTCGCGAAACAGAACGCAGGCGCCTCGGCCGAGGCGCTGCTGGCGGCGGTCAACGACCCGGCGAACACGCTCGCCATCAAGGCGGAGGACATCGCGGCGCTGCGCAGCGGCGGCGTGCCGGAGGCGGTGATCGCCGCCATCCAGCAGAAGGTGATGCAGCCGGACGACGCGCGCCTCGCCGACGTGGTGAAGATCGTCAAGTCCGGAATCTCCGAGTCGCTCATCGCCGAGCAGATCAAGCAGTCCGGCCTCGCCTACAAGCTGTCGATGAACGACCTGCTGTACCTCAAGCAGAACGGCGTGCAGGACTCGGTGATCTCCGCGCTCCTGAACAAGGCGCCCGCCCCACCCGCCGAGACGGCATTCAACGAGCTCCTGCTGGTGCGCGGCTTCGGCCCGCTGCGCCGCGACCGCCCCGGCCGCCTGCTCCTCAAGGGCGAGACCCTCTCCTGGATCGACGGCGCCGACCCGAAGGAGAACTTCGACTTCCGCGTCTCCGGACTCCAGAAGATCTGGTACACCTGCCAGTCGCAAACCTCGGGCGACGTCTGCTACCAGATCAACTTCCAGATCGTGAAGGGCCCGCGCTACTCGTTCGCCGACGTGAGCCGCGCCACCGGCGCGAACGCGACGGTGAAGGCGGTGATGGAGAGGCTGCGCAACGACTTTCCGCGCGCGCCGTTCGGGGCACCCGACCACTGAACTGACGATCACTCCGCGAGCCACTGAGCGAAGACCTTCTTGAGGAGCTCGTCCTCCACGTAGAAGTTCGTCGCGGCCAGTCGCGCCAATACATCGCGGACCTCGACGAGGCCGGCATCAGCTCCGACGCGTAAGACGCCGAGCGTTCCGGTCACCCGAAGGTTCCGCCGACGCGCCTCCGCTCGTCCTGCGATCTCGTCGATCAACAAAAGGTCTGCCCGCAATCTCTCCGCTAGAGCGATGGCAGCGCGTTCACCGATGTCCAGGTCTTCAGACACGGCGGCGATCTCCTCAGCCGTGAGCACCGCCACTCGGAGCCACGAGGGCGGACTCGCCAACCACTCTCTGACACTCCGTGGCGATTTGCCGACGCGTAACTCGGCAACGACGCAGTCAGGAACGATGACTTCTTCGTAAAGCCGATGAAGAAGCTCCGTCTGTTCGAGCAGAATGAGGTAGTGGAGCGGACTACTGTCCGCAACGACGATCATCTCTCACGAGGAATGCCGAGCTCTCGATGAGCGCTCAGGTCGTTCTCGAGATCCGACTCTGTGTATCGGAGTGGCACGCGATGATCCTTGAGAAGTGCGTGCAGTTGGAACCGCGACTCGAATCCGAGCAGGCGCCGCACCTGACCCTCGGTCAACGCACCGGTGCGATAACCCTCGATCGCCAGCGCTTCGAGTGCCTGCCGGGGAAGATCCGCCCACTGGCCCTCGAGAGCTTCTGAAATGTCATCCGGCAAATCGAGCGTGACTTGCATGCGCTCATTCTAGCGAAACCACGGATCGGATCATTTGCGCTACGCTCGCGCCATGCTGCCGCTGCGCGAATGGGAAACGTTCTTCTTCATCCTCGGCTCGGCCGCCGCGGCGCTGACGGGCCTGCAATTCGTGGTGGTCGCGCTCAGCGCGCAGGCGCGCACGACCGGCGACGCCTCGGCGGTGGAGGCGTTCGGCACGCCGACCATCGTCCACTTCTGCGTCGTCCTCACTCTCGCCGCGCTGATCACCATGCCCGGCCACACCGCCGCCACCCTCGCCACGGCGCTGGCCGTGCTCGGAGTGGCCGGCGTGATCTACAGCGTCACCACCGCCCGCCGCACCCGTCGCCAGACCGGCTATACGCCGGTCTTCGAGGACTGGCTGTGGCATGTCTGCCTTCCGATGGTCGCCTACGCCACGCTCCTCATCACCGGCCTCGCCGCGTACTGGCACGTCGTCGGCGCGCTCTACTTCGTCGCCGCAATCGCCTTGCTGCTGCTGTTCATCGGGATTCACAATGCCTGGGACTCTGCCGTGTACATCTCGACGCGCGGGGCGCAACGGGATGCGCCACCCACCGATCATTCGTAGTGCGTCCACATGCGGGTCACTTTGACGATCCTCTCGCGCTGCAGGATCTGGTCCTTTGCGGCTCGAGACGTGAAGACCAACCGCCACCCGCTCACCAGTCAAGCGACTCCAGACACTCCTTGATCGGCGTCTTCAACCCCTTCCGGATCGACGCCCGCATGCCCGGAATGGAAAGGAGATGCAGGGTCTCCTGAATGGCCTGCCAGTCGCTGACCGAAACGAGGACCGCGTCCGCGCGCTTGCCGGTAATTTGCACCGGCTCGCTCGTCACCGCGGTCTCATCGATCAGCTTGTCGAGATTCGTGCGCGCCTTGCTGGCGGTGATCGACTCCATGGGCAAATTGTACGATTTTACGTACGATGAGGTAACCGCTGCGTGCCGTCACTCACTGTCACCACCGCGAGCTCGCCTCGTCCGCCGTCTGCTCCTCGGCGGTTCCATGCTCGCGCCTCAGGTGAATCTCACCAATGCGCTGTTCGCGGCAAGGATTAACGCTCGCTCCTTCCGGTGTGCCTTCTGAAGCTCAGGATCCATGGCCACGACGGGCCAGCCGACGATGTCCGCGTGGCGCGGCGGCGGTTCCTCGGCGATCACATCGAGCCCTGCGGAGCGGATGGTTTCGGCTCTGATGATTCCGGCTCCGTGGACCGTCGCGGTTGACGAAATGTAGGCACGGGCGATTTCGATCAGCTTCTGGCGCGGCTCCGCACCATGCCGAAACACCGACTTCTTCTGATCCTTCGGCAGAAACGCCACCCATTTGACGCCGAGCGCACTGAACTGGCTGGAGGAGGTGAGGAAGCGCGCGAGGTCTTCCTCGTCCGCGACGTGCTCAGGCAACCCGGATGGAAGCATTGACAGGAAAGCCAATCTCGCGAATTGCGTCCAGGACGAGCGGCGGGATTCTCTCACCGTCGAAACGCGCCACGCCGTGGCCGCTGTCGGTTCCGTCGAGCCATGCGTACGCCAACCGGTCACTTCTTCCGGCGCTGATGGAAAACACTCGCGCCCGTGAGTGGACCCAATCGAGAGAGATCGCGCCGTCGGGCTCGGGCGCCAGTTCCGGCATCGGGACGTCGTCGGGCAATACGCGCACGACTGATGCTGCCGTCTTTGCCGCGGCCGGTGAGATCGGTTCTGCGTCGTCTCCGTCCCAACCTCTTTCTGCATGCGCAGCAACGAGAGCCCAGATCCCGGAAATCGCCGTCGCCTTCGTTCCGAATAACGCGAACGATCGTTCCGCCGACGCGACGGCTCTGCACGCCGACTCACGAAGAACGATCGACTCGCGCGAAACCGCCGTCCCGGTGCGAGCGGCGGCACTCAATGCGGCATAGCCGGCAAGCGCGACGGTCAGCGAAACAGGTTCAGGCATCGTTCAGTCAACGTCTTTCGGAAGACATCGTTCTTCAAACGGCGAAGGGACAGGATTGTTTCCCGTACATTCTGCCACGCCGACGGTTCGCCGGAGGTGTGATGCAGCGCTTCAAGGTCGAAGATCACCGGAAGACGTCCCGCTTCCGGAGGCTGCATGAGCAATGAGACATTGATTTCGTGGTGGGTACTGCTTTCGACAGCCGAATATCGATCGAAGAAAGTGAGGAGCGTCAGCCTATGTTCATCTGAGAGTCGCGGGCCGAGAAGCAGGTAGTCGTCCAGATCGACAGTTCCTTCGACCAAAGGCAAAAAAATGCGATTGATGTAGCGCAGAACGATTCGCCGGATCTGAACAGGCATAGTCAACTCCACGAAACGTTTCCACGTGCGCTCGATTTCGGGAAGGTAATCGTCGAGACTGGAGTAGGGCGCAAGGCGGTTGAATGAAAAGCCGCCTCGTCTGACCTGAATGATCTGACGCTCGTCCCCTTTGAGAAAGAGCAGCGCATCGATTTCCGAATCCTCCTCATGAAGGAACTTCGTCTGCACTTTGGGATAGTCGTTCGAGAAGCGCTCGCGGGCGCGCATCTCCAGCCCGGAGAGATCGAGCCCCACCGGCATATCGCAATCGATATCGACCACCGCCTCCACGATCGGCGCGTGCCGGAGTTGCAGCACTGGATCCGTCATACGCGAAACACCTTCATAAACTCGTCCCCGAGGTTGATCGGGGTTGGATCGTACTGCTGATCCCCTGTCGAGATGCCCTTGTCCTCATCGAAGATGATCTCTCTCGTCAAGCTTCCAGTGCCGCGCGGGTCGAAGATCGTCTTTCGTCAGCGTCCTCGCAGAGCCCTTCCCCCTCACCCCGTCATCCTCCGCATCACCTCCGCCACCGGCAGCACCTCCTCCACCCCGGCCACGCTGCGGCCGGCCTGCCAGTAGTCGTCGCGGCCGCGGGCGGTGTGGAGGGAGTGCTTCAGCTTGCGCAGCGAGGTCAGCGCGTAGATGGTCCGCATCCAGTGCTTGGTCTTGCGGCCGCGCAGCATCCAGCGGGCGATGGGGCCGGCGCGCGTGCCGATGCGGTCGACGTACTCGTTGCGGATCACCGCCACCGGGACGCCGGTCAGGCGCTCGGTCAGCACGATGTCGTTCGGCGTGGCGTTGACGATGGCCTGCTTGTAGTCGGCGTGCGCGGAGCATTCCGTCGTGGCGATGAAGCGCGTCCCCATCTGCACGCCGGCGTAGCCGATGGCCAGCGCGGCCCGGAATGATGCCGCGTCGCTCACCCCGCCGGCGCAGACCAGCGGCAGTCCGAGGTCGGCGATCTCGTCGTAGAGGTGGCGCGGATCGCGCGGTCCGGCGTGGCCGCCGGCCTGCGAGTTCACGGCGATGAGGCCGTGCACGCCGGCGTCGCGGCCTTTCAACGCCCACTTCCGCTCGGTGACGTCGTGGTAGACCACCCCGCCCACCGCGGCCACCCGTTCCACCACCCAGCGCGGGTTGCCGAGCGAGGTGACGAAGAAGCGGACGCCCTCCTCGACGGCGATGTCGATCCACCTCGTCATTCGTTGCTGGTAGGTCTTGGACGACTGCTCGATCAGCGCGTTCATCCCGATCGGCTTGGTGGTCAGCGAGCGGATGCGGCGGATGCCGTCGCGATAGTCGTAGCCGTGCACGTAGGTCAGCGAGATCGGCTGCAGCACGCCGATGCCTCCCGCCTCCGACACCGCAGCCACCAGTTCCGGGTTGCTGCAGGGATACATCGCCCCGCCGACGATCGGCAGCGCGATGCCGAGTTGCCGGGTGAGCGGCGTGTCAAAGGAGAGCGCGGCGGTAACGGTCATGAGGGAGAGGGTATCGCCAACATGCTGCTCCGTACATGTTTCGTGTTCCACGTTGTCTCGCGGATCACTCCGATCAGCTCAATCGTGATCAGGAGTGATCCGATCGATGACCTGAGTGATCTGATCGATGACCTGAGTGATCCGATCGATGACCTGAGTGATCCGATCGATAAGCCGAGTGATCCGATCGATAACGCGAGTGATCCGATCGACATCGCGAGTGATCCGATCGATAACTTGAGTGATCCGATCGACATCGCGAGTGATCCAATCGACATCACGAGTGATCCGATCGACATCACGAGTGATCCGATCGACATCGTGAGTGATCCGATCGAGATCGCGAGCGATGCGATGTCCACTTTAGATGACGACCACCGACTCAGCTAAGCTGCTTGCGTGCGCCTCCGAGGGCTCGTTTTCATGCTGGCGTTTGCCGCGAGCGCAAAGGGTGCTGCGCTCGATGAACGTCTGCTGCACGCGGGCGATCTCATCTTTCACCAGTCACGATCCGCGCAGAGCCAGGCCATTCAGGCGGCGACCCACAGCCGGTACAGCCACATGGGGATGCTGTGGCGGCAGGACGGTCAATGGATGGTCTACGAAGCCGTCGATCCGGTCCAACTCACGCCGCTGCGCGATTGGGTTCGACGGGGTGCCGGCGGACACTTCGTCGTGAAGCGGCTGCGGGATGAGAGCGTGCTGACGCGGGACGTCTTGACGAGAATGCGCGAGGTCGGAGAGAGATACCGCGGAAAGCCCTACGATCTCTACTTCGGATGGAGTGACGATCGCATCTACTGTTCGGAGCTGGTCTGGAAGATCTATGAGGCTGGTGCCGGCGTCGAGATCGGACGCCTCCAGCGCCTCCGCGCCTTCGATCTGTCCGCACCGCTGGTGCGAAAGAAGCTTCGCGAACGCTACGGCGCACACGTTCCGCTGGATGAGCCTGTGATCTCCCCCTCGGCGATGTTCGATTCGGACAAACTGGTCGAGGTGATCTCGCGGTAGCTCTACGGCAACTCGATCGACTGCCCGTGATGAAAGACGTTGTGCGGATCCCACGTCGCCTTCACCCGCTGCAGCCGCGGGTAGTTGTCGAGGTAGTAGAGGTGCTGCCAGTCCTTCAGGTCCATGTCGGGGTAATTGACATAGCAGCCGTCCATCACCTCGTCCGGGCGCGGCCCCGCCTCGCCGTACATCGCCACGTAGAAGTCGTCGATCCAGCGCAGGTTCGCCTCCGTCTCCTCCTCCGGGACCCAGTACGTCTGGTACTGCAGCTTCATGATCGAGGAGCGCTGCGGGATGGCGGTGGCGTCGGAGGCCACGCGGTTCACGCGGCAGCCGTACGAGTCGACCTGCAGCAGCGCCTGCGGATTGGCGAAGCCGTCGTTGAGGTGCGTCCACATCGTGTCGATCTGCTTCTGCGGGAAGGCCTTCTTCATGTAGGCCGACTTGTACTTGCCGCGCTGGTTGGCGCCCGAGCCGTCGAGCGTCTGCGTGGCATAGAGCCACGGCAGGCGCTGGATCTTCATGGTGCCGAGGGGAAAGTAGTGGCGGCCGATGGCATGGGTCTGCGGGACCGGACGCGCGCGGAGGCCGGTGCCGTGCATGAAGTCGACGACGTCGCTGAGCCGCTTCGAGTCGTCGCCCACGTACTGCGCGGTGAGCACGATCTGCGACGCCGCGTTGTGCGTGAGGTGCAGCAGCGTGAACAGGCCGTCGTACGGGCTGTCGGTGCCGCTGTTCTCCTCCAGAAACCGGCCGTACGCCGCGACGAGCAGGGTGAAGTCGTCCTGCGTCATGTCGCTCCAGTTCCAGGCCAGGTTGACCAGGTACGCCTCGTCCGGCGCGGGCGGGAGGTCGCGGAACCAGAAGCGCGTCACCACACCGAAGTTCCCGCCGCCGCCGCCCTGAGTGGCCCAGAGGAGATCGCCCTCATCAACGGCAATCTCGGCGCGTCCGGCTTTCGTGACGTGCACGATCTCCACGGCGTCGAGCCAGTCGACGATGAGGCCGTACTTGCGCGACAGCAGTCCATAGCCGCCGCCGGTGATGTGGCCGCCGGCGCCGACGGAGTAGCAGGAGCCGCCCGGCACGGCGCGCCCGTACTGCTTGTACAGCGCCCAGATGACGTTCCACAGCGTGGCGCCGGCCTCGATGCAATAGGCGCGGCGGCCGTCGTCGTAGTAGACGCGGTTCATCGGCGCCATGTCGATGAGGATGCCGCCGTCGTTGCCGACCGCGAAGTTCTCGTAGCAGTGGCCGCCGCTGCGCACGGTGACGCGGAGGTTCTGGTCGACGGCCTGCTGCACCGCGGCGCGGACCTGTTCGGCGTCGCCGCAGACCGCGATGGACGACGGATTGCCGACCCAGCGCAGGTTGAAGCCGCGCACGAGCGTCTCGTAGCGCGGGTCGTTCCGGCCGACGCGGCCGCCGGGATAGGGCTGGCAATCAGGCTGTGTCATGGTCGACCCATTATGCGTCCCGGAAACGTCTAAGCTTCCGCGATGTTCACGCGACTGGCTCCCGGATGTTCCAACGGCAAGGTGACGAAGCGGGTGGAGGCGGGCGGCTTCATCATGTCGGAGGTGGCGTATCCGTCCGGCAGCCATCTGCTGGAGCACGCGCACGAGAACGCGCACTTCTGCTTCGTCCGCCGCGGGACGTACACCGAGTCGCACGGGCCTCAGGAGATCGCCTGCGCGTCTATCGCGCGGGAACGCAGGCGTCGCGGATCACGCTGCAGGTGGTGCCGTGAGAGCCGAGCGAGCAGGTTGCAGCGAGCGGCGAGCAGGCCCCTCGGCTCATGAGGTGAATCGTTCCGGTTCGACCGCCAGATCGGGACATGCTCGCTGAAGACGTCGATCCGAGGTCACCAACGGGACATCGAGATCGGCGGCTGCAACCACGAACTGCGCGTCGTACGCGGAGAGATTGCGCGCCGCCGCGGTCTCCAGAACGTCGTCGCCCGCGGGCTCAACCTCGCTCTGTGCGAAAACCGTCAATGCGATCTGCCAGGTCTCGTGCGCCTGCGCCAGCGTGAGCACGCGCGCCCGAATCGCGGTCACCAGGACATTCAGAAATTCGCTGCGCCACAGAGTGGGCAGCATCCAGCGCGAATCCTTTGCCCAGACCGCTCGAGCCACTTCGGTCTTTTCTCCTTCGATCAGCAGGTAGGCGACCAAGTTCGTGTCGGCAACGATCACCGCTCTCTCCGGCGTGCGCGATCGACGATGGCCTGCCGCAGCGGCCGACGTCCGCGCGTGCGCAACCGGTCGATCTGTGCGAGCGTCGGGGGCCCCGACCGATCGTGCAGCGCCGATTCGAGGATGGTGAGCGCCTCGCTGCTGAGACTGCGGCGATTCGCCGTGGCGCGTTTCTTCAGCCTTCGGTGGAGCTCGTCCGGCAGGTCTTTGATGAGCAGTCCGGCCATATCGAAATGATAACAAATCGATAGCGCCGATCAGCCTCCCCTCACCCGGCGACACTCATGGCGAGAGTCCTTCTCCCTGCTCGGGGAGAAGGTGCCGAAGGCGGATGAGGCGCTGGGTTATCTCAGCCCCGATGCACGATGGCGTCGTTCATCGCGGCGACCACGCGCGTGATGTAGTCGCGATCGCGGGAGCTGAGCGCGTTCGTCTCGCCGGAGGCGCTGCCGATGCGAACCCAGTACGTGTCCTTCGCCGCCCATGCGGCGAGAACGCCGATCGTCAGCATCAGACCGCCGAATCCGAGAAAGCAGCCTCGAAGCTCGGTGCTGGCGATCGCGGCCAACAACGTGAGCCCACCGAGGACAGCCAGGGTGACACCCGGAGCCTTGTTCCCGAACTGCGTGTACATCGAAACCGACGTGACGTTCGCCATCGCGTACGTCTTCCCCTGCAGCATCGCGCGCAGATTGGTGACACGGATGTTCTCGTCGTGATAGACCGCGATCTCCTCGGCCATGGACGTGCCTCCCGATGCGATTGAAGACACGCTGTGCCAAACTTTGTGGCGGTGAGATCGCGGCCCGTACTCTTTACCCACCGATACCGATAGGACAGGGTTCCGTTCACGAAATGATCGTGGACGGTGCCGGCGGGTACGGGCAATATGCTCCGTCTCCTTCATGCAATGACGAATCTGCTTGCCGCGGTGATCTTCTCGAGCGCGCTTCAGGCCGGCGCGCCTGCACACGCGGTGGCGACGGTTGGCACTCGCATCCTCGATTACGAGACCATCCGCTGCCGGCGCGAAAAGGTTGCGCCGGGGCCTCTTCCCGCCGGCGCCAACCTCGACGATTTATGCCGCGAGTTGGAGCAACGGGCGTTGGATCAATGGATCATCGGCATTGTGCTCGACGTCGCGGCGCGCGAGTATGGCCTGGAGCCGGCGCGCAGCGCGCTCGAAGCACAACTTCCGTCCCGCGCGGATACGGAGTCCGCGGCACGCAGGATGGATGCGATCGCCCACGCGGCACTCGCCAGGATGCGCGGGGTACCCAGGGCCTCGATCGAAAAACAATGGCTCACACCGAACGGCATGGCCTGGGCCGAGTTCGAGGCGATGGCGGCGGTCTTCACCAATCCCAAGGTCGCCGAAGAGTATCTGGCCCAAAACAACGTCCAGGACATCCGCGACAGCATCATTCAGCAAAAACGACGGTTGCGGATGAAGTGTGGCGCGATCTCGTTCGCCGTGCCGGAGGCATCGAAGTGAAGGAGCCGAGCCATTCCCCAGACGCCTCAGGGACGCGTGCTGCCGCGGCGCCTCCCCTCACCCGGCCCTTCGCTACGCTCAGGGCCACCCTCTCCCCGCTTCGCGGGGCGAGGGGCACTCGTCATGAGCGGGTGCCGAAGGCGCTGGGGTTACCGCCCGACCGCGCGCTTCTTCGGCGGCGCCGGTGCCTGCGTCGACTTCCATGTCCGCAGCAGTGCGCGCAGCGCCTCGGGCGGGTTCTGCGGCGGGAGCTCGCCCATCTGGTCGCGTGAGTTGACGCCGTGGCAGGCGCTGCAGACGCGCACTTCGCCGGGCTGGAAGGTCAGCCAGTAGCGCTCGCGCACCACTGGAGTACCGGCGCCGTCGGTCAGCTGCCAGCTGAGGGCGCGGCGGGCGGGGACGAACGCGGCGAGCGAGCCATCGGAGGCGATCTGCACCTTGTCCGCGGTGGCGGCGTCGTGCATCGCACGGGCGAGCACGCGCCGGCCGGCGCGCGGCGACGCGGTGCCGCCGAGTCCGCGGACCTGGTCGGCCTGGAAGAGCTGCAGATGTGTGACGTCGAAGAGCTTGGCGCTCCCCTTCACCTTCTGCGTGGAGGTGCCGGCCACGCGGAGGTTGTACGGCTGCTGGCGGTCCGCGGCGTCGCGCGCGGTGACGTTGCGGCTGACGATCACCGCCACGTTCTTCGCCGCCAGGCTGGCGCGGAACGCGGCGGGGTCGACGCCTTCCTCGCGGAAGATCTTCGCCTCCGGCTCCTCGAGCGGCGTGGTGCGCCGCGCGGGACGCGTCCGCGCGCGCACTTCCACCGGACTCAGCTCCCACATCTCGCCCGACCAGCTGACCAGCACGTCGGGATCCCAGTACGAGACGCTGCCCTGGATGCCCTGCGTCAGCGGGTCGCCGGCGAGCGTTTTGATGCGGAACGCGTAGCGCGACTTCGGCGCGGCGCGCGTCCCCTCGTTCGCGTCGTCGCGCGTCTCCGCGGTGTGCACGGCGAGCAGCGTCCCGTTCGACACCGGCAGCGGATCGCGGTAGTGGCCGGACGCGGTCGATGACGTCGTGACGTAGGTGACGGCGATCTTGTCCGCCGGCAGCGACGGCGCCGCGCCGAATTTGACGATCTGTCCGGAGGCGTGCGTGGCGAACTCCGGCGCGTCGACGCCGTAGTAGACGCCGGGCTGCGACGGGTCCTCGCGCAGCTGGAGAAGGTTGTTGACGTTGCTCCGGTTCGCGCCGTTGAACTCCACCAGGCCGGCGTTGTTCATGCTGCGGTCGAAGTAGTTGAACAGTTCGTGCCGCCCGACGTGATTCATCGTCTCCTCGGACGTCCCGTCTTCGTTCATCTCCCACGGGAAGAACTGGTTGATGCTGATCCCCTGCAGGTTCGTGCCGGCCAGCAGGTCGGTGCGGCTGCTGCGCGGCTCGGGGAAGATCTCCGTGCGCTGCGCGCTGCGCGCGGCGTTCGCCGACTCGTCGGCGTAGTCGAAGGTCCCGTACGTCCCGCCCGCCGTCGCGTCGGTGTCCGCCTGCTGGTCGCGCTGCAGGTGATCCCATCGCGTGAAGATCACGCGTCCGAAGCTGTCGATGGACGGCGAGAAGAGTCCGGACGGCGTGTGGTTGAGCAGGCGCAGGTCGCCCGAGGTTGGGTCGAGGCTCCAGAGGCCGGTGACGGTCGGCGCCTCTTCGTATTCGTCGAGCTGCGGATAGAGATGGCGCTCGCCGCCGCGCGGGCGGTCGGAGGTGAAGAGGATGCGGTCGTCGGTGCCGTAGAACGGGCTGACGTTGTTGTACGCCGGCTGGTTGGCGATCTTGCGGATGACCGGCGTCTCGCTGGGCCCGAGTCCGGAGACCTCGTAGACCTGCCAGAGATAGTCCTCCCACTTGTACTGTTGCGCCGGCGCACCGACCACCATGCTGAAGAGCGCCTTGGTGCCGCTCCAGTGCACCGACGGCTCGCGCACCGCGATCGACGTCGCACCCTGCATCCCGGTCACGCCGAAGCCGGCGGCGCGCGTGAGGTTCTTCGTCGTCGCGTCGGGATAGCGGATCCAGAGATCGCCGCCGCGCGGCGCCTCCGCCACCGCGGCGAGGTGATTGCCGAAGGTGGAGACTACCGTGGTGAAGTCGCCCGGCAGCGGGACCTGCGTGACGAAGAGGATCGGGTTCTGGAGCTGGACGGCCGCCATGACCGCGGCCAGGACGATGGTGTTCATGAGGAGGCCATTATCCGCCTCGGCGGATCGGCGAGCGTGCGTCAGATCACGGAGCCGTCGTGCCTGTCCCCGCGGGGGTGATGAGGTTCGTCAGCCGCCCCTTCCGCTTCTCGGCGTCATCGAAAAACTTGAAGCGCGCGGGGGAGCGGAGCTCGAGCACGCCGCGCGAGTAGACCCAGGCGCTGATGGATTCGGCGTAATCCTCGGCAGGGTCCGAAACCGAATATTCGCTGAACGGCTGCTCGCGGTGTTTCGCCGAGTTCCAATCCGCTTTCGTGATCCGCGCGGAGGCGGGCGGCTTTTTCTTTTTCTCGATTGCCCGCGCCACACCCTTCGCCTGAATGTCATAGAGCTGCTTCTTGCCGTCCACCTCCACCCAGCCGACGGCCTTCTCGAACTCCTCGAGCGAGCCGCTGGCGCGCTCGACGCCATGGCCCAGCTCGTGGGCGATCGTCCGTCGCTGGCTCTCGGCCGGGCGCGGGAAGACCACCGGCGCCAAGCCCCCTTTCCCCGCTTTGCTGCGCCTGGTCACCGTGGGAGTGCCGGCGGAGTGGACTTTGCTGGTGCCCACGTCTGACGGCGTCGCGAACAGCGAAGCGCGATAGACGTTGACCATCCCCTTTTTCGGATTGATCTCGGCCCCGGCGATCGTGTCGGCGACGACGTTGAGGTCGTCGTCGTAGAGGTAGCGGACGTCGTAGAAGACGATCCCCTTGATGTTCGGCACGCCGCCGACCTCGCGGCCGAAGTCTTCGAAGGCGCCGAGGATTTCGTCATAGAGCTGCGCGTTGGCGCCGGGGTCCCACGCCCTCCAGTCGTCGGGCAGTTTTTGTTTGGCCGCCGGCGGGCCGAGCTCCTTGGTCTGGCGCGCCTTGTCGCCGACTTCGACGGTGATGTCGTGGCCGTAGATCGCCTTCAACTTCGCGGCGAGATCGGCGCGCGACATGCCGGTGGCCGCCGCCGCGGGCTGAAGGTGGACGGACGTCGGACGCGCGGACAGCGGCGCGCCGCCATGCAGCGAGACGGCGTCGGCTTCATGCTCCGCCTGCGCGCCGCCGACGGACGGGGCGGAACGTCCGGGACTCTGCTGCACGACGTGCGCGAGCTCGTGAGCCAGCAGGCGCCGGCCGCCCTCGCTGTCGGGCGCATAGCACCCCTCGGCGAACGCGACGTGCGCGCCGATGGTGAAGGCGTTGGCGTGCAACGCATCGGCCGCGCCCGCCGCCGGAGCGTCGGTGTGAATGCGCACGTGCGCGAGATCGTGGCCGAGCTGATTCTCGAGCGCGATCCGCGTCCGGGCGTCGAGCGCGCGACCCGGCGTTTGCAGGACGCGCGCGACGGTGGGGATCCGGCTGAAATCGTGCTCGAAGCGGGAGGATGGCGCGGCGGCCATGCGCACCGCCGGTTCTTCCGGGCGGCGTTCCGCGACCCGCGCGGAAGAGCGGACCGGATCCTTCCGCTGCACGAATCCGAGTCTTGCCATCGATAGGGAGGGTCCGTGCGCGCGGGTTTCCACACCTGAGCGCAGCACCGCCCAACCCCGATGTATGCTCCACACTTGTGGAAGTGAGGAGGAGTGCGAATGCGTGAAAAGGTGGTCGTCGGTATCCTTTTGTCCCTGGTCTATCTCCCCCTGTTCGCCGCGAAGCCCGCCTACGAGTACTACGTGGTCGGCGATCCTGCGGACGTCGTCACCTCCACGACGGCCGGCACGGTCCTGGCCGGCGGCGGCACCGACGTCGCGGCTGCGTTCCAGTGGATGATCAACAAGTCGGGCGGCGGCGACTTCGTCGTCATCCGCGCCACGGGCACCGATGCCTACAACCCCTGGATCAATGGCCTCGGCACCATCAACTCGGTCGAGACGCTCATCATCAAGTCGCGCGCGGCGGCATCCGATCCGTTCGTGGTGGCCAGGATCCAGAACGCCGAGGCGGTGTTCATCGCGGGCGGCGACCAGTCGGACTACGTGAACTTCTGGAAGGGGACACCCGTCGAAGACGCCATCCATTACGTCGCCAACGTGAAGCAGGCTCCGGTCGGCGGCACGAGCGCCGGTCTGGCCATCCTGGGCCAGTTCTTCAACAGCGGCCAGAGCAGCTCGGTGACCTCGAGCCAGGCGCTGGCCAACCCGTACCACAGGTACGTCACCCTCGATCGCGACTTCCTCAACATCGCCAACCTCGGCGGCGTCATCACCGACTCGCACTTCGTCACGCGCGACCGCATGGGACGCCTCCTCGTCTTCCTGGCCCGCATCATCAAGGATGGGTGGGCCTCGTCCGTGCGCGGCATCGGCGTCGATGAGGCCACGGCCATCCTCGTCGAGCCGAACGGCTCCGCCACGCGGGTCGGCAGCGGCGCGGCGTACTTTGTCTCGTCCAACGGCACGCCCGCCACCTGCGTGTCTGGCATACCGCTGACGTACACCGGTCTCGCCACCTACAAGGTGAGCGGCGCGGCGACGTTCAACCTCGCGACCTGGACCGGCAGCGGCGGCACGGCGTACACGCTGAACGTGAACGGCGGAGCGGTGAGCTCCAGCAACGGCTCCATCTATTGACGTTTGTTGCGCGCATTCGCGTGCCCAAACGCGGCTCGACCGCTGATTTTGGGGACGAAGGCCCGGAAGGCGGCTAGTTCGATATGTCAAAAGCCTGGGCGATCCAGCGCTCGATGTCGGCGTCTACTTGCTCGGGATCCGACAGCCGGACTTCGAGGTGCCAGCGTCGTGCGGAAATCTGCTCGCGCTTGTGAATCCGTGAGCTTTGAATGTCCGTCGGCGACTTGATGGTGAGCACCAACTCGTTCTTTCGCATCGCAACGCCCGCGAAGGCTGAGCGGGCAACGAGATGGATGGAGGTTTTCTTCGCCTCCTCGACGACCGGCCCGAAGCGGCGCGATAGCGTCAGCAGCGCATCATAGGTTTGCCGCAGCGCGGGCGCGCGACCCTGAAAGTGTTGCTGGACTGAATATTCGGACATCGTTGTGACCTCCGCTCAGTCGTGCGATCCGCGAACTCGAGAGGGAGCATAACGGATCCGCGAGCGTGCTTCTCATCGCGGCGCGCATTCGCGTGCCCAAACGCGGCTCGACCGCTGATTTTTGGGACGAAGGCCCGGAATTCTGGTGCGAAGACCGGAACGCGCTGCGCTTGTCACGAAACGCAGCAGGAAGTTCTCTTGCCTTTCCTCCAGGCCGTACCGAAGATGCGGGCGTGGCGATGCAAAGGGGGAAGTTGCTCCGGCTCGTGCGTCTGGCGGTGTTGATCGCCGCCACCTGGACGTTCCTCGGCTTCTTTTTCGCCAGCCAGGTGCAGGCCGTCTCCCGCGCGGAGAAGCGTACGGAAGACATCTACGAGCTGACCATCGAGACCACGGTGGCCATGATCGTCTGGGCGCTGCTCACGCCGGTGATCCTCTGGGTCTCCGAACGGCTGCCGATCGAGCGGCCGCACCTGGCTCGCAACACCGCGGCGATGCTCGCCATCGGCCTGGCCTTCGCCGTGATGCGCGGCGCGATCGACGCCGCGGTCCCGCCGGCCTTCGAGCAGAAACGCCTCGGCCGGGCGCACTTCGTCGAGGTGATGGCCGCCGGGTTCCACACCGATCTGCTCTTCTTCTTCGCCATCGCCGCGATCTGGAACTACGGCAACATCCGCCGCAGGACGGACGAACAGCAGCGCCGCGAGGTGCAGGCGGAGGCCAACCTGGCGCAGGCGCGCCTGCGCCGGCTGCGCGGCGACCTGCAGCCGCACTTCCTCTTCAACACGCTCAACGACGTGGCGGCGCTGGCGCCGATCGACGGCGCCGCGGCGGCGGAGGCGATCTCGCAGCTGGCCGACCTGCTGCAGCGAAGCGCGGAAGCGGAGCGCTCGCACGTCCTGCTGTCGGAGGAGCTCGACTTCGTCCGGCAGTATCTCGACCTGCAGAAGCTGCGCTTCGGCCCGCTCCTGCGGAGCAGCATCGAAGTGGATGATCCGGCGCTGCTCTCCGCGTCGATGCCGCCGCTGCTGCTGCAGCCGCTGGTGGAGAACTCCATCGTGCACGGCATCCGCAAGCTGGCCCAGGGCGGGACGGTGACGGTGCGCGCGTCGCGCGCCGGCGACGAGCTGCGCTTCGAGGTGCGCGACACCGGACCGGGCTGCGATCCCGACACGCCGTTCGCGAACGGGCACGTCGGCATCACCAACACCGTGGCCCGCCTCGACTACCTCTACGGCGACGCGCGGTGGCTGCGCTATCGCCGCGACGGCGGCGAGTTCGTCGCCGAGCTGCGCGTTCCGGTGCACCAGCCATGACCCTCACGCCGCCACGCCTCCGCCTCCTGCTGCTGCTCACCGCCTGCAACCTCGGCGTCTGGACCCTGGCCGCCTTCTTCGCCACCAGCGAGTTCTATCGACGCTCGCTGGTCCTCGGCGGCGGCGCCGAGTGGAGCGAGTCGCTCCAGTTTCAGTTGGTAACGTCGCTGAACTGGGCGCTGTTCACGCCGCTGGTGGTGTTCATCGCGGAACGCCTTCCGGTGCGCTCGTCACACCGCATCCGCAACACCGCCATCACCGTCGCGCTCATCCCGCTGCTCGCGGCGATCCGGGTGTCGTGGGGAAGCCTGATGGTCAATTACGGAGAGGGTCAGCCATTCTCCGAAGAGCTGCTCAAGAAGTCGTTCCAGATCAGGACGCATCGCTGGATCGCCATCATGGCCGCCATCTTCTTCATCTATCACCTCGTCCAGGCGCAGCGCGAGGCGGCGGCGCACGAGCGGCAGCGCGTGCGCGCCCAGACGCTGCTGGCGCGCACGAAGCTCGACGAGCTGCGCACGCGCCTGCAGCCGCAGTTCGCGCTGCGCATGCTCCGCCACATCGGCGGCGTCATGCACGACCAGCCGAAGGCCGCCGACAGCCTGATCGTCACCCTCAGCGGCATCCTGCGGCGCAGCATGGGACGAGGCGGCGACGAGCGGATCCGGCTCGCCGACGAGTTGGAGCACTTCGACCATTGCCTCGACCTCTGCCGCACCGGCGGCCGCTTCGCGCTCACGGCGCGCTACGTCGCCGACGACGACGTCCTGGCCTGCCATGTCCCCGCCCTCGTCCTGCAGCCGGTGATCGAGGCGGTGGTGCTCGACCTGACCGCCGGCACCGGCGGATCGGTCGACGTGCGCTGCGAGCGCCAGGGCGACGAGACGCGCGTCGAAGTCTGCTGGACCGTCGCGCCGGGCGGCGCCGCGGCCACCACCAATCTCCGCATCCCCTGCCAGGAGGCCCCGGCGTGATCCGAACCCTCATCGTGGACGACGAGCCGCTGGCGCGCAGCCGCGTGCGCGCCATGCTCACCGTGCATCCCGACATCGACGTCGTCGCCGAGTGCAGCAGCGCCGGCGAAGCCTCGGCGCTGCTGCGCAGCGAGTCGGCCGCGCTGCTGCTGCTCGACATCGAGATGCCCGAGGCCAGCGGCTTCGAGATCCTGAAGACCGTCGCGGTCGAGAGCCCCCCGGCCATCGTCTTCGTCACCGCGCACGAGGAGTTCGCCCTCGATGCCTTCGACGCCAACGCGGTCGATTACCTGGTCAAGCCGTTCTCCCAGGAGCGGCTCGACCGCGCGCTCTGGCGCGTGCGCCGCTTCGTAGAAGGAAAAGGCGCGACGCGGCCGGCCGGGAGCAACGGCGTGCGCCGCTGGCGCGAGCGCTTCGCCGTGCGCGTCCGCGGCGAGGTGGTGTTCATCAAGGTGTCGTCGATCGACTGGATCGCCGGCGCGGGAAACTACGTTCGTCTGAACGCCGGCGCGCAATCGCACCTGCTTCGCGAGTCGCTGCAGAACATCGCCGCGGAGCTCGACCCCGCGGTCTTCCTCCGCGTCCACCGCAGCGCCATCGTGAACATCGAGCGCGTGCGGAAGCTCGTCCCCGCCTCCGACGGCTCGCTCTCCATCATCCTGCACGACGGCACCGCCGTCCCGCTCGGGCCGACCTACCGCGCGGCGCTGGAGGAGGCGCTCGGCGAGAAGTTCTGAGTTGCGCCCGATTCGCCCGCAAGCGGCCGCGCGGACGATATCCTCACGGGCGTGATGGAGCGCGCGCGCCTCAAACCCCAGGTCATCCTCCTCGGGCTGGTCTCGCTGCTGAACGACGCGGCCAGCGAGATGATCTTTCCGCTGCTCCCGGTGTTCCTGACCACGACGCTCGGCGCGACGCCGGTGGTGATCGGGATCATCGAGGGAGCGGCGGACGGGCTGGCGTCGATCCTCAAGTACTTCGCCGGATCGATGTCCGACCGCCTGCCGCGGCGCAAGCCGCTGGTGGTGGCGGGCTACGCGCTGGCGGCCGCGTCGCGCGCGCTGATCGCCGTGGCGGCGCGCTGGCCGGCGGTGCTCGCGGCGCGGCTCATCGACCGCACCGGCAAGGGGATCCGCTCCGCGCCGCGCGACGCGATCATCGCCGACGTCACGCCGCCGGAGCAGCGCGGCAAGGCCTTCGGCTTCCACCGCGCGCTCGACCACACCGGCGCCATCGTCGGACCGCTGATGGCTCTCGCGCTGCTGCAGGGGCTGCATCTGCCGATGCGGACCGTGTTCATGATCGCGGTGATCCCCGGCGCCATCGCCGCCGTCCTGCTGGTGGCGTTATTGCGCGAAGAGCCGCGCACCGCGCCGCCGCGAGACCGCGAGACCGCGCAACCCCGCAACCTCCCGAAGCGCTTCTGGCACGCCATCGCCGCCATCGCCCTTTTCTCGCTGGCCAACTCCAGCGACGCGTTCCTGATCCTGCAGGCGCACGCCGCCGGCGTCTCGACCGCGATGCTCCCGCTGCTCTGGGCCGCGCATCACGTCATCAAGGCGCTCTTCTCGACCAAGGCGGGCGCGCTGTCGGACCGCATCGCCGACCGGCGGATGCTGCTCGTCGCCGGCTGGACGTCGTACGCGATCATCTACTTCATCTTCCCCTTCGCGCACGCGCTCCCCTTCTTCGTCGCGCTGTTCATCCTCTACGCCGTCCCGTTCACGCTGGCCGAGGGGGCGGAGCGCGCCTGGATCGCCGACCTGGTGCCGCCCGAGGCGCGCGGCCGGAGCTTCGGCCTCTACTACCTGGCGAACGGCTTGTGCGTGCTGCTGGGAACCCTGCTCTTCGGCTGGATCTACCAGCGCGTGGGACCGCACGCGGCGTTCAACACCGGCGCGGCTCTGGCGCTCGCGGCGGCGGTGCTCGTGGTCGCCGGACGGCGGAGGGGACGCGCGTCGATCGACGTGCCGTCACCCGCAAGATAAGCTAACTCACTCGTAATCGCGCGGCATTAGAATCTTCGCGCGCTTCTTGAGGCCGTTTTCGTACCAACGGCCAATCGGCGCGACCAGAGCGGACCCAGTTATTTTCAACCCACACCTGAGGCGAGAGCCGCTACCCTCCGGGAAGGCAAGAATCGCGTCGCTATCATTCACGAGTAGCAGGTTCATCGACCACGCGTCGGGATTCTCGCGCATGCTTAGTCGACTCAACGCCCCGATATCACGAAACAGGCGTGCTCTTCTTCCGATGGCCGCCTTTGAGTCTTGGGAGAGAGTATTCGCCGCATCGCGGTGTATTCCGAGCACAACTTCGTAGCGTATACGACCACCCTCGCTCACAGCCGCGGCGAATCTCTTCTTAACGGCTTCGTCAAAACGGCGCATATACCGATCGGGTGTGTCTTTTGTACGTACTAGAGAGGACACGCCGCGAATAATTGAATTGATATGGCATTTTTCAACGAGCCTCGCCGCCTCCTCGAAGACGGCTCGCCTCGTGAGGAGAGGGATAGTCGTGGCGTTATCGCTTTGCCAGACTGCTTTCCCCACGATCGCAGCGAGGTCAGCCGCAACGAACTTCTTTGCGAATCTCCGCTGAAACGCTTTCCCGATTCGATCTAAAACACTATTCAGGTCGAGCAGCGTTGTAACTGTAACAGCTTGAAGAAACGACATCGGCGGCCTCCGACGATCGATATTGAAACCGGCGATCGCCAGCGGGATTACATCAACGCCACGTCCGCGCCCCACACCGGCTTCGAACAGCACCCAGGTAGAACGGAGAGCGCTGTCGGACAGTAGAATGACGAGGCAAGCTGCTCCGCTTAAGTGCTTCTCGACCTGCGTAACCCAGTTATCACCGGTTTCGACGCTTTTCGGCGCGAGGAAGCACGTAACCTCGTCACCGACGATACGCTGCAGTCGATTATGAAACTCCGTGGCTAGTAATACGTCGGTGCCGGCGAAGCTGACGAAGATGATCGGTGGTGAAGGCGGAGACTTGCGTAGCATATCTTCCTACATTGTAAAGCGGTGTTTGCTAACCCGCCAACATCTACCTTTTCGCATAACGTCTTTGGTGTAAGCCAGCACGGCCGGTACCGCGTGGCTACAGAGCGGCGCGGCGGTCGCAAATGACTCTCGTAAAATCGAGTCGCTATCTGTAAACCGCCGTCACGCTGGCGATGACGCGGACAGCTCAGTTGACAGGCCGAGCCAAGCCGTGCCAGCTTCACATCAAAGCTAGCCGGTCCGCCTACAGCGCGCGGAGAATTTCGGCGAGGCTCGGATAGATTTTCTCAGCGCCGATGAGATGGCTACCTTCTCGCGCACGTCGTTGACAAGCTTGTTCACAACGATTCCGCCAAGCTCGATCGAGTGTGGCATGTGTTACGTATGGTATTAAATGTACGTGCGCAAAGTCGGCGATATCGCCTTTCCTTGGCTTCGCGGTGAGGTTGCCTCTGAATTCTTCATAGACATCGTGCCCTAGTCGCCAACCCGCGCACGCGGTCGGAGTGCTCGCTACATACGCACAGAACTGATCGATCCCGCCAGTCGGCTCTGGCCATTCGTGCCGGATGAATTGATCAATAATCCCGGCCGCGAAACTGTCTGCGCGGCCCCGTGCGGCCTTCAGTCGGTTGCGGTCATCTGCGATGTTCTCGTGAAGCTCGACCAAATCGCTTTCGTCTACACGCAAGCAATCTGGGTCAAGAAGCACGAGACCTTCGACCTGCTGAGCGAGAGACCAGTTACAGAGTAGACCCAGCCGTGCTGGATTCTCGATAGTGCGCACTAGCGGCAGAGGCAATGACCAAAATGTCTCCCACCAATATATTACGTAGGGATCAACCACTCGTGGAGGACGTCCGGCTTCGAATCCTTCGATAGCAGCTCGAAATTCGAGGCTCGGCAGATCAGCAAATCGAAGAAACGTGTGCGGCAACGCAGCAAGGCGTCGCATCAAGTCTCGTACGCGGGCGTGGTCTGGCCGTTGGTCCGGTGTCTGAGCAACCAGTTCCGCAACGTTCGTGTACGTGAGGACGATCCGCCCATGGCGTGGACGAAGCTCTCGCTCTAGTTCGGTGGCCGACACTGGTTCGCTGCGCTCGAGTAGCTGGATCAAGTCCCGGGAATCAAGAAAGATCCTGGGGCCGTCCCTTCTAACGAACCTCATCGTCCGTGCAAACGCTTCGATACCTCAGGGAATTGCGGTCGGTTAACGTCTTTCGATCAGGCGCACGCAGCCTCCACATGCCGGCCAGACTGATACTTGAACTACACGCGGAAGCGCCGAGCCAACGAGTTCATTAGCCGCCCGATCTCTCCGGTATGCGATCAGCCCAATAAGCTGGACGCTTGCTCTGGTGGGCGACGGCGACGACGAACAGTTCTTCAGGCTCTACTACATACATTAGGCTGTAGGGGAACCTCGTTGCCGCTTTAATCTCGGTGAGAAATCGATCGCCGAGACCAGATGCTTTGCCGTCGTAGTACATGACCGCCTCGGTGAGTTCCGCGTCGGCCGCTTCGTGGAACCGCGACTTCATTTACGAGGCCGTGCGTCCAACCGCGCAAACAACTCTGCTGACGCGATGGAGCCTGCCGTTCCAGCCTTCAGCTGGTGATAACGACGAGCGGCCTCCTCAACCCACAATCTTTCGTATTCTTCCGGCGTTAGCTCATCGAGACTGTCCAGCAGACGCCTGGCGAGAGCAGCGCGTGACTCTACGCTCATCTGGAGAGCTTGGGAGGTAAGTTCTTCGAGCTTCCGTTCCATCCCTGGATTCTACCGCGTAGAAGCCAACGCGGTGGTCGAGTCTGAGCTTCACCGCGCCGACCGAGGCACGGAAGCGCCGGGCCAACGAAAGGCCGCTAGCTGGCTGCATTTAGAAAAGTTGGCCGCCGGCGCGGAGCGTACTAGCTTTTCTGCTGAGCCCATACCAGCAGCTGCCATTCGATCTTGATAGAGGATGGCGAGTGTTGGTGATGGTTCTGCGGTGGCAGTGTGTGCCCCTTCGCGATGCCGATCTCGTCTCCACACCCTGCGCAGCGGTAGATGCCGGGATTCGGCGCCGCGACGCCGGGAGCGTACTTCTCGTCGTAAGTCGAGTGATTCGACTGGTTCAAGTACTGCGCATATTTGTACTGCGCCATCATGGCCTCCTGAGGCGTGGCAAATCGGACGCACTCATGGTGGTCGATTCACGCCGAAAGAGGAGACACGAACGCCGCTGTTTTGTGGCGAGAACAGGAGGAAAAGATTGTTCGATAGTCGACGTGCGCTGGACATGATCGACCAACAGGCGTCCAGCGGGCAGCCCGCTCGCATCCACCCAGCGACCTGGACCGGCGAGGATGATGGAGGTAGCACTTTGATGAAAAGATCCGGCGTCACCGCGACGCCGGATCGCCCAGCAGCACGAACGGAGCCCAATGAAATGGATGCCGCGTCTTCGCGTCGCCGAGGAGCCGCAGCTGCGCTTTCCGGAGGGACTGCGCTTCGTGCAGCGCCGGGTTGGAGGCGGCGCCGCGGAGCGCGCGGTGAAAGGCGATCATCAGCTCGGTGGTGCTGTCGCTGGCCACCTTCCACTCCGTCGCCAGAATCGAGTGCGCGCCGGCGAGGAAGAACGCCCATGAGAGTCCGATCACCCCTTCCCCGCCCCCGACGCGGCCGCGCCCCGTCTCGCAGGCGGACAGCACCACCAGGTCGGCCTTGAGGCTCAGCCGCGCCACCTCCCAGCTCTCCAGCCAGCCGTCTTCCGCTTCATGGCCGTCGCGGGCCAGCATCAACCGGGAGTACATCGGGTTGCCGTCGTCGAGGATGGCGTGCGTGGCGAAGTGGGCGATGGTCGCGCCGGCCAGCGCCGTCTTGGTCCGCGCCTCGGTGGCCTGATCCCGTTTGAGCACCAGCGAGTGCTGCCGGTCGTAGAGGGCCCGCACCGCGTCCACTTCGCGTTCCGCGTCGGGGAGCGGGCCGAGCGTGGTGTCGCGGTAGTAGCTCGCCGCGGCCCTGGTCGCGCTCGGGTCGAAGGTGGGGTTGCCCACCGCCAGCAGCGACGCCGGTTGGGCCTTTCGACTCCTCCCCGAGTCGATCATGGCGGCGAACGTGGTCAGGGAGGGGGCGTAGACCGTGGCCACGCGCTGCAGCAGAAAGCGGCCGCGCCGGTCGACGAGCGCGGCATACGGAACGCGCCAGAGGAACCCGTCGGGGACGATGAGCAGCGCGTCGGCGCCGGCGATGTCGCCCTCCACCGGCTCGATCAGCAGCCGGTAGACCTCGCGCGCCGCGGCCTCCACGCGCAGGTCGTTGCCGGCGAGCCGGTCGACGAGCGCGCGGACGCTGCTCTCCAGCGCCTTTCGTTCGATGCGCTTGGTCCGCGCGATGATCCGGTGGCCGCCCGCCGCGTTCCCGGCGACGACGAAGATGTGGAGCTCGTGCTCGGCGACGAAGTATTCGAGCGCGACGGTGCGCGCGGGAAGGCGCTTCGCCAGCTCGACGATGCCGTCGGGATCGACGCGCCGGCGTGTGGCGCGCTGCCGCCCGTCGCGCGCCTGCAATCCGTCGGCGAACGACGCGCGGAGATCGCGGGCGCGGCCCAACTCCGCGGCCAGCGCGGCTGCCGCGCTCTTCCTGCCGGCAATGTTGGCCTCGTCGAGCGCGGCGCTGACTCGCACCACGTCGCCATCGAGCTCGGTCAGCCGCTGCTGCAGCGCCGCGTCGGCTTCCGCCATCGCGCCGGGCCGACCGTTGTCGAGAATGTCGGTCAGCACGCGGGCGCGTCCCCGCTCGAGAAAGGCCAGCGCCCGAATCGGATCGCCGCGCTCCAGCGTGAGCTCCGCGGCCAGCTCGTAGCATTCGGATGTGGCGCGCGACGCGAGCGCCCGCTGCTGCTCGTTCCCGGCGATGCGCGTGTCGACCGCCTCCCGCACGGCAATCGCCTCCAGCGCCATGTCGAGACCTCGTTCGATGTCTCCCAGGCCGTGGTAGGCCCGGCTCGCCGCGACCAGCGCGGCGACCTGTTGATGGGAGTAGAGACCTACCCCGGCCAGGCTGGCCAGCGAGAGCGCCAGAGCCTTCGCATGCCCTCCCCGCGCGGCGTGATACGGCGCCAGCTCGAAGAGATACGCCTCGCGGCTGACGCTTTGCGTCAGCACCGACTCGCGGACCAGGCACTCCGCCTCGGAGAGATTGCCGCGCACCGCCTCGATGATCGCCAGCGCGCGGACGGCGTTGGCCAGCGCGGACCCCGTGACCGTCCCGATCGCGCTGGTGAATCCTTTCTCGTTCCGGATCAGGGCGCGCGCGAAGAGGCGGCTGGCCTTCTCGTACTGCCCATCCTCGACCAGCACGTAGGCGGAACGCAGCAGCAGCGACGGATATCCGAATGCGTGAAGCTTTTCGGCCAGCTCGGTCGCCCGGGCGTGATGAAACAGCCCGCGCTCGCGATCGCCCTGATTGAAGTAGATGGTGGCCAGGATGCTCTCCAGCCCCCATTGGCCGTTCTGATCGTCGACTTCGCGCGCCAAGTCGAGACCGCGATCGATGTAGCGCCGCGCGGTCAGGTAGTCGCTCTGCGCGTTGGCGGCGAGGTTGGCCAGACTGTACAGCGTGCGCAGGACGATGGTCGGATCCTCGGCCCGTTCGCCCAGGCGGATTGCATTCTGATAGCACTCGATCGGCTGCGGGCCGGGCGCCGTCTTGAAGCGCGTCGACGGATGGTTGCGCCCCCGGTCGTACCACGCTCGCGCCAGCACGTCGGGATCGCCCGCGCTCTGCGCGATGGCCAGGCCCTCGGCGGCCAGACGGATGTGGATGGACGGCTCGCTCTTGACCGGGTTGTAGATGGTGGCATTGGCAGCCGCGCCGAGGGCGAGGGCCTCACCGCCCCGATCGCCGCTTTCGACGGCAATGCGCCTCGCCAGCTCCGCCGCGTCGGGCGCCTGCGCGATCTGATCCGAGTTCAGGTAGGCCATCGCGCGCGCATAGACGGCGCGCGCCAGACCCTTGGAGAGGCGCTCCGGATGTTGGCGAAGCAGCCGCTCGCGCTCATCCCCGCTCCGCGCAAGGAGTTGTTCCGCCCACTCCTCGTCGCGATTCTGGACCTCGCTGACCAGCCATCGCTCGCGGTCGCGGACGAGCTCCAGCCGAAGGGGGACGATCTCGACGGCGGACCACGCCGGCGAGGCGTTCCGAGGATCGCGCTTCGCCATGCCGACGTCCGCGTGAACGGTGGCGCGCTCCGGCGCGCCGGCGACGACGTAGGTCGCAACCTGGTCGGCGCGAATGCAGCGCACGCGCAGCGTATTGCGCACCTGCCGCTCGAACCGCTCGGTGCGCGCGTCCGGAGCCTTCGGCAAGGCGTCGAAATGGCCGTCGTAGGCGAGGGCCAGGAACCGCCGCGCCGCGCTTTCGGGAGTCTCAGCCGCGGCCGACGCGGCGATCAGTGCACAGACCAGGAACAACCGGAGGAATTGCATCACTCAAATATAACCAATGGTCCTCGCGGGATGCGGAGCATCCGCTGCGACGGCAAATGGGAAGGCTTATTACCAGCGGTCGTCCAGGCCGTCAGGCCGTTTTGTCTTTCGGCGAGGTGATCTCGAGCATGTTGAGCGCCGCCGCAACGCGCGGATCGACCTTTGCCCGGTGTGGATACCGGATACGAGCTGCCACAAAACCGCCGACGAACCCGAAGAAGTGCAGTGACCAGGAAAACCACCCCTGCGGAATCAGCCCGAAAAGCAATTGAGTCGCGGAGGTGGCGGCCAGCGCTACCGCGATGACAAAGGACCAGAGCTTTCGATCGAACGCGGCGCGGAAGAGCAGGAAGCCGGCAAAGCCGAACACGACGCCGCTGGCACCGACATGCTGAACGCCACCACCACCGAAGAGCCACGTACCCAGGCCGGACACCGCTACGATGACGAGTGTTACCGAAAGAAACTCCGGAACGCCACGAAGGAGGATGATTCCGCCGAGAATCAGAAGCGGAACCGTGTTTCCAATGAGATGGCTCCAGTCGCGATGGATAAAAGGCGCTACCGGGATGCCGCTCAGCCCATCGACGGTGCGCGGGATGATTCCCGTGCCCATGACCGAGATGCCCGACTCGCCGATTGAATCCAGGCCATGGATGAACCACATGAAGCCCACGAACACCAAAATGACGACGATGCGGGCCGCAAGTGAGTCAGGAATGACGTGGCGAGTCATGGTTTCGGAAACACGTCAGTCGGCTTCCGCCGCCTGACCACACTGACAACCTGTCCACCAAACCGACGCAAGTCCACAGAATTTCTCGTCTGGCATTCGATCCCCCGGCGTCATCGTAACGCGCGGCGACTCGTGCTGCCGGCGATGAAGCCCGCCACGAGAACGTCGAAGCCGATGCACAGCGCGGGGTACCACCACGGCGCAGGATGCGCCAGCAGGTCCCACGCCGCGTGGCCGAGCCATCCGGCGGCGAGCAGGTACGGGGACCAGCGAAGGCCGCCAAGGGCGATGGCGGCGAAGAGAAGAACGCCGCACGTCTCGCCCATGGCGTGAAGAACATCGCCGTCAACGAGCGCGAAGACGACGTAGATCGCGGCGGCGATCACCAGTCCGGCCGCAAAAAGCCACGGGCGCTTTCGCGCGGTCCAGACGTAGGGAAGTGCGAGGACGGCGCCGAGGATGATCAGCAGAGTTTCGTCAGTCCGTTGGATACCAGGTACCACATCATGGCGATGAACAGCGAAACCACGACGGCGAGACCACCGTAGGCGAACAGACTCTGAGTCCTCGACGAACGTCCACGCCGTCACCTCACGGCGCGCAGTGGGTTCTTGGATTCCAGGGGATTTCTGTCGGGATATCCCAATAGAGGTCGACCACGACGGCCCGTTCATCGAGCGCCACCGCCAGGTACTTGACGGCACCTTCGTCCGAAATGATCCAGCTGACGATTCGCTGCTGGTGCAGCAACCCGTCGCGCGTCGGCGGACCCAACGCGGCGCGCAGCTCACTCTCTGTCGTTTGGCAAAGAACGACTGAGCGAGCGACCGCCTTTGCCGCCGCGTTGCGTTTTGCGGAATCGAGGGCGGCGCTGTTCCCCGCCGAATGTGCGCACCCGAGGAGGTACGTGCAGAAGATTGTGAGCGTTACGCCATGCAGCCGCGTCATGGCCGCAAATCGCCGCTGGTGACGATCTCCACCCCCGCCTTGCGCATCTCGTCGATTGCCGCCTTCGTGTCGCCGGCGCTCAGCTCGACGCCGCGGCAGCCGTCGATGATCACGTGCGTCTTGAAGCCGAGGTGCACCGCGTCGAGGGCGCTGTACTTCACGCAATAGTCCGTGGCCAGGCCGAGGAGGTAGACGTCGGTGATCTCCTCGGACTTCAGGTAGTCGCCGAGGCCGGTCGCCTTGCGGTGCGCGTTGTCGAAGAAAGTGCTGTAGCTGTCGATGGCGGGATCGGTCCCCTTGCGAAAGACCTTCGTCACCCGGGTGCGGTCCAGGACGGCGTGGAACTGCGCGCCGCGCGAGCCCTGCACGCAGTGGTCGGGCCAGAGCACCTGCGGCAGGCCGCCCAGTTCCACCATCTCGCCGGGATGCTTGCCGGGGTAATTCGAGGCGAAGCTGCCGTGATTCTTCGGGTGCCAGTCCTGCGTGGCGAGGATCAGGCCGCCGAACTTTTTCTGCACGGCGTTCGCCACCGGGATCACGGCGTCGCCATCGCGGACGGCGAGGCTCCCCCCGGGGATGAAATCATTCTGCAGGTCCACCAGGACCAGTGCTCTCTTCACTGAGTTCTCCGGAGATGTTGGATGAATAGTGGCGCGACCGTGCGCACCAAGAGAGTACCCGATGAGGCGAGCCGATGCGCGTTGACGTGGCTGTCGGTGCAGGCCAGGTCCGAGAACAGCCCGCTCTCCTGCAGCCGGCGCAGCGCGTCGCCTGGAAAGACGCCGTGCGTGGCCACCGCGGCGATCCGCCTGGCGCCGGCATCGCGGTAGGCGCGCGCCGCGTTGAGCAGCGACGTCCCGCTGCGGATCATGTCGTCGTAGATCACCACCGTCTCGCCGCTGAAGCTCATGGTCACGGCCGACACGGCGGTGCTGGTCGGGCTGAGGCGCTTCTTGTAGACGAAGGCGGCGGGGACGCCGAGGTCGTAGGCCAGCGACTCCACCCACTTGGCGCGCCCGGCGTCGGTCGAGCCGAGGACGAAGGAGTCGCCGCCGAACTGACGCGCGATCTCCTCGATCAGCGGCTTGGCGTAGACGTGCACGGGATGAATGGCTCCCTCAAAGTAATGTGGAATTCCTTCACTATGGAGGTCCAATAATAGGATGGAATTGCCGAGCTTCGCCGAGGGGATCGACGACAGCAGCCGCGCGCGGGTCTTGGCCACTACCGCTTCGCCCGGCTTCACCGCCCTTTCCGCCGTCGAATAGCCGAACCAGGGGACGACGAGCGTCAGCGTCGCCGCGCCGTTCTCCACGATGGCGTTGGCCAGGTCGTACAGCTCGAGCGTGGCGGAGTCGGAGACGGTGCCGCCGACCAGCACCACGTCGCGGTCGTTCACCTCGTCTGCGACGCGCAGGTGGCGCTCGCCGTCGGGGAAGGTGGCGCGCTCCACGCGGCACGTGGCGGCGCCGCAACGCGCGGCGATCTCCGCGGCGAGGTAGTCGTAGGCTTCGATGGAGAGAATGACCGGCGCGCTCATGCCGCCACCCCGCGCGCGCTGGCCACTAGGCGCGCCTTGAGGTCGGCGAGCCGCGGCTCGAGCTCGACGGGGTAGAGATCGGGATGGTCGAAGCGCTTGATGCCGGCGTCGAAGCGCGCCAGTTGCTCCTCGCGGCGGCGGCGCACCTCGGCCAGCGGCGGCGGATCGTAGACGCGCTTGCCCGCGCGATAGATGGGGACGAGGAGGTCGTCGCCACTGCCGGCGGGCTGAAGCCCGCCGCTCCACTGGAGCTCGTCCCAGATCAGGTCGTAGGCGTCGAAGCGGCGGACTTGCAGGATGCCGGGGTTGGAGATTTTCAGGGCCTGCTCGGAGAGTTTGATCTTGTGCTCCCACGCGCCGCCGCGCGGCTTGATCGCGGTCAGCTTGTAGACGCCGCCGAGCGCCGGCTGGTCGTAGGCGGTGATGAGGCGCGTGCCGACGCCCCAGACGTCGATGCGCGCGCCTTTCTGTTTGAGGTCGGCGATGATGTGCTCGTCCAGTTCATTGCTGGCGGCGATAGTCACCTTCTCCAGGCCCGCTTCATCGAGCATCCTGCGCGCCGCGATGGAGAGCGCCAGCAGATCGCCGGAGTCGAGGCGAATGCCCTGCAAGGTCTTGCCCGTCTCGATGGCGTGGCGCACGCCGTCCAGGGTGTCGTAGGTGTCGACCAGCAGCACCGAATTTTTCGGCATCACGCGCGACCAGGTCTCGAACGCCTCGCGCTCGGTGGGAAACGACATCACCCAGCTGTGCGCGTGCGTGCCGCGCACGGGGATGCCGTATCGCGCGCCGGCCAGCACGTTGGAGGTGGCGTGGCAGCCGCCGATGTACGCGGCGCGGCTGGCGGAGAGCGCCCCATCCATCCCCTGCGCGCGGCGCAGGCCGAAGTCGAGCACCACGTCGCCGCGCGCCGCTTCCGTCACGCGCGAGGCCTTGGTGGCGATGAGCGACTGGAAGTTGACGACGTTCAGCAGCGCGCTCTCCACCAGCTGCGCCTGCACGATCGGCCCGCGCACGCGCACCAGCGGCTCGTTCGGAAAGACCACCGTCCCCTCGGGGATAGCGTCGACGTCGCAGGTGAACCGGAAATCGCGCAGCACCGCGAGGAAGTCGTCGTCGAACAGCTGCAGCGAGCGGAGGTAGTCGAGGTCGTCGTCCGCGAAGCGCAGCGCATCGAGGTAGCCGATGGCCGTCTCCAGCCCCGCGGCGACGGTGTAGCCGCCGTCGAACGGATTCTCGCGGAAGAAGAGATGAAAGACCGCCTCGTCGTCCGACTTGCCGGAGCGCCAGTAGCCGTAGGCCATGGTCAGCTCGTACAGGTCGGTCAGGAGAGCGACCGAGGGCATCGCTACTCGACCAGATATTTCTGCAGGAAGAGCGTGGTGGCGAGGAACTGGAAGTCCTGGTTGCGCCGCTTGGCGAAGCCGTGGCCCTCGTCTTTGGCCATCAGCCACCAGACCGGCGCGCCGTTCGCGCGCACCGTCTTCGCCATCTGCTCGCCCTCGGTCCACGGCACGCGCGGATCGTTGAAGCCGGCCACGATGAAGAGCGGCTTGGTGATCCTGGCCGCCGAGGCGATGGGCGAGATCCGCTCGAAGAATTCCTTCATTTGCGGCTCGCGCTCGTCGCCGTACTCGACGCGGCGGAGGTCCTTGCGGTAGTCGGAGGTGTTCTGGAAGAAGGTGAGGAAGTTGGAGATGCCGACCACGTCGATCGCCGCGCGCAGCCGGTCGTTGTAGTGCGTCATGGCGGCCAGCGTCATGTAGCCGCCGTAGCTGCCGCCGGTGACGCCGATGCGCGCGCCGTCGAGCGCGGGGTCGTTCCTGATCCAGTCGATCAGCGCGCCGATGTCCTTGACCGAGTCTTCGCGCTTCAGGCCGTTGTCGGAGGCGAGATAGCTCTTGCCGTAGCCGACGGACCCGCGCACGTTCGGATAAACGAGCGCGATTCCCAGCTCATTGACGATGAAGTTGCTCCGCCCGATGAAGCCGGGACGGCTTTGTCCTTCCGGACCGCCGTGGATGCTGATCAGCGCCGGGCGCTTGCCGGGGAAGCGCGCCGGGTCAGGGCGGTAGACGAACGCCGAGATCTGCGTCCCGTCGAAGCTCTTCAGCGTGACGAGCTGCGGCTCGGAGTTGCGCTCCGGGTTGAGTCCGCCGGTCTCGCTTTCGGTCCAGCGCACCAGCTTCTTGGCCTCGATGTCGACCGAGTAGACGTCCGACGGCGACCGCGCCGACGAGAGGCTGAAGCCGATCAGCTTCCCGTTCGGATGCCAGCGCATGGTGCCGATCACGCCGGCCGGGATCTTCGGCAGCGACACGGCCGTGCCGTCGATGGTCCGGATGACGTGCAGCGCGCTGACGCCGTTCTCGTTGGTGGCGTAGGCCAGGCGGGTGCCGTCGCGCGAGAGCTCGTAGTCCTCGACGTCCCACGGCTCGCTGTTCAGAGTCTGCCAGGCGCCGCTGCCGAGGTTCATCCGGACCAGGTGATGGAACTCGGAGCCCTCGTCGGTGGTGAAGTAGATCGACTTGCCGTCGCGCGCGAACGTCGCGCCGGAGTACGAGGCCTTCTTCGGCGTGAGGAGCGTCTTCCCGCCGCTCTGGATGTCGAGCAGGAAAAGCTGCGACTCGTTGGCGGAGATGAAGTTGCCGACGACGAGCTTCGCGCCGTCGGGCGAGATGTCGGTCGCTCCCCACCCGCCGCCCTCCACCTGCAGCACCATCCGGGGCTCGGCGCCGGGCTTGATAAGGTCGAGCAGGTAGATGTCGGTGTCCTTGCCGGTGCGCTTGTTCGAGGAGAACGACAGCCAGCGCCCGTCGGCCGAGAAGTTGCGGCCGGTGTTGCGCGACTTGCCGTCGGTGAGCATCACCGTCTGGCCGGTGCCGAGGTCGTAGCGGTAGAACTGGAAATTCTCGGCGCCGCCGGCGTCCTTGGAAAAGACGATGGTGTCGGGGTCGCCGGGGCGGAAGCGGCCGCCGGTAGCCGGCTCGTCGTAGAACGTGAGCTGCCGCCGGTCGCCGCCGGGGATCTTCACCAGATGCAGCTGCGCGGCGTCGGCGAAGCGGGTGGAGATCAGCATCTCGACGCGCACCGGGTTCCAGTCCTGGAAGGACGCCGCGCGCGACTCGAGATACGGCCGCGTCTTCTCGACCAGCTCCTTGGGGAACGCCGGCACGCCCTCCGCCACCAGATTGGCAGGGAGGTTGGCCGGCGTCTGCGCGAACGCGGCCCCGGCCAGGAGCGACAGGACGAGCGCCGCGCGCCTCACGGTCACGCCTCCATCATCTCTTCGGGGATGTCGGCGTTGGTCCAGACGTTCTGCACGTCGTCGTGGTCGTCGAGCATCTCCATGAGGCGCATCATCGACTTGGCCTTGCTTTCGTCGATCTTCACGTAGTTCTGCGGTACCTGGCCGAGCTTGGCCTCCACGGTGGGGATGGCGTTCTTCTCCAGCGCCTGGCGCACCTGCTCGAAGTTCTCCGGCGCGGCGTAGACCTCGAAGGCTTCGGGATCGTCGGTTTCCAGGTCGTCGGCGCCGGCTTCGAGCGCCACTTCCATCAGCTTGTCCTCGCTGACGGCGCTCTTCTCGATGGTGAAGTAGCCCTTGCGCTCGAACTGGAAGCGCACCGAGCCGGGGGTGCCGAGGTTGCCGCCGTTCTTCTCGAAGATGTGGCGGATCTCGGGGGTGGTGCGGTTGGTGTTGTCGGTCATCGTCTCGACCATCAACGCCACGCCGCCGGGACCGTAGCCCTCGTACGTGAGCTCCTCGTACGTGACGCCTTCGATTTCGCCGGTGCCGCGTTTGATGGCGCGCTCGATGTTGTCCTTCGGCATGTTGTTCGCCTTCGCCTCGGCGATGGCGGCGCGGAGGCGCGGGTTGCCGTTCGGATCACCGCCGCCCATGCGCGCGGCGACGGTCATTTCCTTGAGGATGCGCGTGAAGATCTTGCCGCGCTTCGCGTCGGCCGCACCCTTCTTGTGCTTGATGGTGCTCCATTTGCTGTGGCCTGACATGGAGGCTGCTCCTTAGGTTTGATTGGAAGGAAGCGACCGCTGACGCGCTCGCAAGGGGCGGGATTATAGCAGCGACCAGAAGTCGGAGGTGAGGCCGAGCTCGGTGAAGAGCGCGACGGTCTCGTCCAGCGTGCGGCGGCGCCACTGGGAGTCGCGGCGGTCGGGGCCGTACCAAGCCTCGGCCAGGCGCCATCCGAGGTCGAGATCGAGGACGGCGCCGCGCTCGAAACGCCACGTCCCGCACCAGCGATCGATGTGTTCTTCCGACCGGAAGAAGAGCATCGTCTTTCAGTTGTAGACGATGTCCTTCCACCACTCGCGGGCGCGGACGGCGAAGTGCATGAAGCCCTCGCCGCGCACCGCGCCGCCGATCACCTCGACGCGGGCGCCGGTGCCGCAGTCGGCGCAGCTGGTGTCGATCACCGCGTCGATGCGCATCATGGCCGGGATGCCGAGCGCGTCCCAGATGCAGTTGCCGTAGTACGAGCGGCCGCCGGCGACGACGGTGAACGGCGTCGGCACGGCGGAGAAGGGGTTGGCCATCAGGATCTCGTCGTCGGACTGCAGGACGAGCGCGCGGCCCGCGGCCAGGCGCTTGAACGCCTCGCGCACCTCGTCCGGCGCCGCGCCGAGCTCGGATGCCACCGCGGCGATGCGCGGCGGCGTCCCTTCCCTGAAGGTGGCGTCATAGACGGAGGCGCGAACCTGTGTGTCGAAATCCATACAATCCAGTCCCCTTCTCCCCGCTCGGCGGGGAGAAGGTGCCGCGAAGCGGCGGATGAGGGGCGGCGCCACCTGCCCCTCACCCGGCCCTTCGCTGCGCTCAGGGCCACCCTCTCCCCGCTTCGCGGGGCGAGGGACTCTGAAGAGTGTTACTTGCTCCCCGCGGCATTCATGCTCCCATCAGAATACTTCGGCGTCAGCCCCATTTCGCGCAGCAGGTTGTGGGCGCCGTCGACGGCGTCCATCACCCACAGCATGTACACGGCGTCGACGTGGATGGAGCGGGTGATCTTCGGGTCGACCACGAAGTCGGAGCCGAGGGACTCGTAGGTGCCGTCGAAGAGCAGGCCGCACAGCTCGCCGTTGCCGTTGAGGGTCGGCGAGCCGGAGTTGCCGCCGGTGGTGTCGACGTCGGAGAGGAAGTCGACCGGCACCTCGCCCAGCTACGGGTCGACGTAGCCCTTGGTCTTCTTCGCGGCGATGGCGGCCAGCTCGGCCTTCGGCGCGTCGAACTCGCCGGAGCCGGTGTTCTTCTGCACGATGCCGCTGACGGTGGTCTGCGGCTCGTACTCCACGGCGTCGCGCGGCTCGTAGCCCTTCACGTTGCCGAAGGTAACGCGGAGGGTGCCGTTGGCGTCGGGATAGAGCTCGCCGCTCGACGACGAGCGCAGCGCCTCCATGTAGAGCGGGCGGAGGCGCGACATGGCGCCGGAGAACTCCTTGCCGCGCTGCTCGTTCTCCAGAATCATCGGGTAGGCGGCGGCGACGAAGTTGATCATCGCGTCGTTGCGCGCCTTCAGCTGGTCGGTGGACTCCTTCATCATCGCCTTGCGCGCGTCGAGGTCGCCGACCTTGGTGTTGGCGTAGAGCTGGTCGAGCAGCTGATCGATGCCGCCGGCGTTCCTGATCGCCTCGTCCACCGAGGGGATGCGCTGCCCGGCCGGCAGTTTCTGCGACTCGGCCAGGAAGTACTTCAGGCCGGCGCGGTCGCTGCGCGGCTCGATCGATTTCTGCGCGCGGTTGACCGCCTCGGCGATGCGCGGCCAGTCGCGCTCCTGGAAGCCGCCCTCGCGCTCCAGGTCCGCCTTCGGGCGCTCCAGCGAGAGGCGATAGAGCTGCGCGGCCTGCGTCAGCATCGGCGAGCTGCGCAGGATCCAGGAGAAGACGGTGTCGCGCTGCTGGTTGGCCAGCTGCTTCGCGTACAGCGCGTTCATGTCGGCCATCACCGTGGCGTACTTGGCCGCTTCCTTCGGATGCTTCTCGACGTAGTCGGCCAGCCCCGCCTCGCGCTTCTGGCGCTGCGAAACGATCTCGAAGTTCCTGAAGCCGGCCAGCGAGCCCTGGTAGTTCTTCAGGACGTTGTCGTTGCCCTTGATGCGGCTGGCGTTGGCGATCTCCACCGCGCGGTCGTTCTTCCCCATCTCGCGCAGCAGCGCGTTGAGGTCGGTCGCGTACTTGATGGTGGTCGGATAGGTCATGTCCTGCATGTTGGTCACTTCCGCGGCGGTGCGGTAGCGGAAGGTGCGGCCGGGGTAGCCGGCGACGAGGACGAAGTCGCCCGGGCTGACGCCCTTGTTCGAGACCTTGATGATGTGCTTCGGGTGGTACGGGACGTTGTCCTTGGAGTAGTCGGCGGGCTTGCCGTCCTTGCCGACGTAGGCGCGGAGGTAGGACCAGTCGCCGGTGTGGCGAGGCCACATCCAGTTGTCGGTCTCGCCGCCGAAGTTGCCGATGCCGAGCGGAGGCGCGTAGACCAGGCGGACGTCGCGGATCTCCATCTGCGTGGTGCGGAGGTACGTCGCGCCCTCGAAGAACGCGGCAACGCGGCAGCGGACGCCGCCCGCCTTCTCGCACTCCTCCACCAGCTGCTTCTCGCGGCGGTCGATGGTCTTGTCGCGGTCGATGTTGGACATCGAGTCGGCCAGGTCGCCGGTCACCTTCTTGGTCACGTCTTCGATCTTGGTGGTGACGAAGATGCGCGAGCCGGGGCCGGCCGGCACCTCTTCGGCGCGCGTCTTGGCCAGGAAGCCGTTGGTGATGAGGTCGCGCTCCGGGGTGGAGTTGAACTGCAGCGCGCCGAAGCCGCAGTGGTGGTTGGTGACCACCAGCCCGTCCGGCGAGACGAACGAGGCGCTGCAGCCGCCGAGCGAGACGACGGCGCCCATCGGGTCACCGGTCAGGTCCGAAAAGCGCGCAGGGTCGATCTTCAGGCCGGCGGCCTTCAGTTTCGCCGCCAGCTTCGGCAGCTGCTGCGGCATCCACATGCCTTCCGCGGCGAACGCGCTCGCCGCGGTGAACGCGAGAATCGCGGTCAATGTTTTTTTCATGGGGCTCTCCTTCTAAGTCGTTCCCCGCGCCGCTCGGTGGGACGGGCCGGGACGCGCGGAGTATATGCACCTCGCCTCGGGCAGGCGAGGTCTTGGGTTCGGCCCCTCATCCGCCGCTTCGCGGCACCTTCTCCCCGCCGAGCGGGGAGAAGGGCTCTCGCCATGAGTGTCGCCAGCGCCCCTCGCCCCGCGAAGCGCAGCGAAGGGCCGGGTGAGGGGGCGGCCCCCGAGCGGGGAGAAGGGCTCTCGCCATGAGTGTCGCCAGTGCCCCTCGCCCCGCGAAGCGCAGCGAAGGGCCGGGTGAGGGGGCGGCCCCCGAGCGGGGAGAAGGGCTCTCGCCATGAGTGTCGCCAGTGCCCCTCGCCCCGCGAAGCGGGGAGAGGGTGGCCGAAGGCCGGGTGAGGGGTCTCCCCTACCGCTCAGAGCTCCAGCCGCTTCGCCACTGCTTCGCCTGCCGCCCTCGTTCCCAGCGAGCCGCCGAGGTCCTGCGTGGTCTCCCCTGCCGCGATGGCGGCCACCACCGCGCGCTCGATCAGGCCGGCCTCGTCGGCGTGGCCGAGGTAGTCGAGCATCATGGCGCCGCTGAGGATGGCGCCGATGGGGTTGGAGATGTCCTTCCCCGCGTACTTGGGCGCGCTGCCGTGGATCGGCTCGAAGAGCGAGACGCGGCCGGGATGGATGTTGCCGCTGGCGGCGACGCCGAGGCCGCCCTGCAGCGCGGCGCCGAGGTCGGTGACGATGTCGCCGAACATGTTGTTGGTGACGATGACCTCGAACATCTCCGGCGCGCGCACCATCTGCATGGTCAGCGCGTCGACGAACATGTGGAAGTTCTCGATCTCCGGGAACTCCGCCGCCACCTCCTCGAAGGTCCGCATCCAGAGGTCGCCGCCGAAGCGCATGATGTTGTTCTTGTCCGCCATGCAGACCGACTTCCGCCCGCTGGTCCGCGCGAACTCGAAGGCGTAGCGGATGATCCGCTCCACCCCCTTGCGCGTGGAGACGTCCTCCTGCACCGCCACTTCCTCCGAAGTCCCCTTCTTGAAGAGCCCGCCCATCCCCACGTAGGCGCCCTCGGTGTTCTCGCGGAAGATGACAAAGTCAACATCTTGACTGGTTTTGTTCTTCAGCGGGCAGAGCGCCTCGTTGAGCAGCTTGACCGGGCGGTAGTTGACGTAGAGGTCGAGCTGGAAGCGCATGCCGAGGAGGATGTCGGCGGCGTGCTTCATGTCGGGGACGCGCGGGTCGCCGAAGGCGCCGAGGTAGACCGCCGCGTAGTGGTCGCGGATGTCGTCCATGGCGCCGGGAGGCATGGAGATGCCGGTGCGGAGATACTCGTCGGCGTTCCATCCGAAGTGGGTGAACTGGAGGCCCAGGTTCCGCGCGTCGTTGACCCGCTCCAGGACCTGCATCCCCGCGGCGATGACCTCTGGGCCGATGCCGTCGCCGGGGACGACCGCGATTCGTTTCGTCATGCGGGCGCGGATTATAGTGATCGCAGCGCTCTTCCTGGCCCTCCCCTCCGTCTTCGCCGCCTCCTCACTCATGAGGTCGCAACCTCACTCATCAGGTCCGCAACCTCACTGATCAGGTCCGCAACCTCGCTCATGAGGTCCGCAACCTCACCGATGAGGTGCGCAACCTCGCTCATGAGGTCCGCAACCTCACCGATGAGGTTCGCAACCTCACTGATCAGGTCCGCAACCTCACTGATCAGGTTCGCAACCTCACTGATCAGGTCCGCAACCTCACTGATCAGGTCCGCAACCTCACTGATCAGGTCCGCAACCTCACTGATCAGGT